>FWPV01000397.1_pt1 | contig 140628 bp, 110 predicted proteins | sample 2228371 | NCBI WGS metagenome assembly FWPV01 (sample SAMEA103939776, study PRJEB20133) | metagenome | reverse complement strand
GAAGAACAATGAATGGGAGGACTACTGGTTAAGTTATCGTTCTAGTTATTTGGAATTGCCTAAAATTTGAATTGCACTCTTCTTGCTAGTGTTGACACAGAAAAGGTTTTATTTATAAAATGTTAATGGTTTCGTAATGTGGTCTAATCCTGCATATTTACTTATCTTTTCTTGTTCTTTGTTTACCTTTTATATCATATTATTCCAATCTCATTAACCCATTATGTTTTTCTAATCGTTGTATTTCCTATCTTCACACCTTCTTTCGTTAGGCATTCTCAGTATCAAGTGTAAATTCAGCTTGGTAATCTGTTTCTTCGGATTCATCAGCTATTTTAGCAGGTGGTGGCTGATCGACTGTTTTTCTGATCTCATCCTCTATCTTTTGGGCTATCTCTGGATGTTCTTTAAGGTATTGTCTGGCATTTTCCCTGCCTTGCCCTAATCTTTCATCGCCATAAGATAGCCAAGCTCCGCTTTTTTGGATAATTTTATATTCGACGCCAATGTCTATCAAATTACCTTCTCTTGATATGCCCTCGTTAAACATTATATCAAATTCTGCCTGCCTGAATGGTGGTGCAACCTTGTTTTTTCTTATTGTAACCTTCATTTGATCGCCAATAATCGTCTGCCCGTCTTTAATGCTTGACCCTTTTCTCGTCTCCATCCTGACAGAAGCATAAAACTTCAATGCGCGTCCTCCGGGGGTTGTTTCTGGGTTTCCGAACATAACGCCGACCTTTTCACGGACTTGGTTTGTGAATATAAGACAAGTTTTAGTCCTATTGACAATTCCACTTAGCTTTCTCATAGCTTGCGACATAAGCCTTGCTTGCAATCCAACATGAGCATCGCCCATTTCGCCTTCAATCTCCGCTCTTGGGGCTAGTGCAGCAACAGAATCAACAACAACAACGTCCACTGCCCCACTCCTTATCAATACGTCAACGATCTCCAATGCCTGTTCACCTGTGTCTGGCTGTGATATGAGCAAATTTTCTAAATCTACACCTAACGTCTTCGCCCATGCAGGATTAAGTGCATTCTCGGTATCAATAAAAGCGGCAACTCCTCCATTTTTCTGTGCCTGTGCGATGATACTCAGACAGATTGTAGTTTTTCCTGATCCTTCTTGCCCATATATCTCAATGATCCTCCCTCTTGGAACTCCACCAACTCCTAATGCCAGATCAAGGGATAGTGACCCCGTAGGTATAACCGGCACGTCAGCAATAGGACGTTCTCCCATACGCATTATCGTCCCTTTGCCAAATTGTCTATCTATCTGTGTGATAGCCAATTCCAAAGCACGCATTTTGTCACCTTGACTGTTATTAACATCATCTTTTTCCCTCATCTTAATCACTCCTAGAATTGTAAAGTATCAGCATTAAAAAATCACCTTTTTACAAACATTTAACATTTTCTTCTATTTTCTTAACGATAAAAGATAGTTCGTCTAATTTCAGATCAGCATAAAAAGGAAGCCTTAATATGCAATCACTAACAGCTTCTGTTATAGGCAGATCGCCGTCTTTATAACCAAATTTCATCCCCATTGGAGAGTTATGCAATGGTATATAATGGAAAGTTGACTGTATACCTTCCGATCTTAATTTATCCATCAATGAATTTCTTGCTTTGTTTGATCGCAAAATTATGTAAAATATATGATAATTGGACTCGCATTCATTAGGTATGGTTGGGAGTCGAAGAACCCCCGAAGTCTCTAATGTTTTCAGATTCTCATAATAAAAATCAAAGATCGCCCTTCGTTTTTCTTTTATTTCATCAAGATATTCAAGTTGAGCATAAAGGAAACTCGCAGACACATCTGAAAGCAAGAAACTTGATCCAATATCAACCCAAGTACATTTATCAACCTCACCACGTATAAATTTGCTTCTATTAGTGCCTTTTTCTCTTAGAATTTCTGCCCTTTCAATGAATTTTTCATCATTGATTACCAATGCCCCACCTTCTCCACAGGTATAATTTTTAGTTCCGTGAAAGCTATAAGCCCCTAAATGTCCAATTGTGCCAAGAAATCTGCCTCTATACTTAGCATTGACACCTTGAGCGGAATCTTCCATCACATAAAGATTATGTCTTTCCGCAATGTCCATTATTGTATCCATTTCGCAGGAAACACCAGCGTAATGAATGGGATAAATAGCTTTTGTCTTTTTTGTTATCTTTTCCTCTATCTTCTTTTCATCAATGTTTAGCGTATCCTCTCGGATGTCTATAAACACAGGCTTTGCGCCTCTTAAAATAAATGCGTTTGCAGTAGATACAAACGTAAATGACGGGAGTATAACCTCATCATCAGGTTGAAGGTCTATCAACAACGAAGCCATCTCCATAGCATCAGTGCAAGAACCTGTCAATAAGACCTTCTTTGCATCAAATTTATCTTCCATTAATTTTTCACATTTCTTTGTGAAATCACAGTTTCCGACAATGTTTCCACTTTTAAGGCTTTCCTCTATATATTCAAACTCTTTTCCTGTTAGATAAGGCTTATTGAACGGTATCTTCATATTATTCTCCTAAAAAGAAATCCAACTCTCTAAGATTTCGACTTTTTCATAGTAGAGCTATCTTTAATTTGTTGTCTTTGCCCTTTTAATTCAAAAGCTATTGCTTTGAAAATATCATCCCCGTCCTGCATAATTCCTTTCATAATAGTTTAGATAATCGCCATTGATGCAACTTTTTACCCATTCTTTGTTTTCAAGATACCATTTTATCGTATCGTCCAAACCTCTGTCAAAATTGTATTCAGGCGACCAACCTAATTGTCCTTTGATCTTTGATGCGTCTATTGCATATCTTCTATCGTGACCTGGTCTGTCTTTCACGAATTGTATCAAATCTTTTGATTTTCCAAGCTTTTCAATTATTATATTGACGACCTCTATATTTGATCTCTCGTTATCCCCTCCAATATTGTATACATCTCCAACTTTTCCCTTTCTTATGACAACGTCTATGGCTTTGCAATGATCCAAAACATGAATCCAATCTCTGACGTTTCTCCCGTCACCATAGATTGGCAACTTTTCATCGTTTAATGCCTTCAAGATCATCAATGGGATCAGTTTTTCTGGAAATTGATATGGTCCATAGTTGTTTGAACAATGAGTTATAATTGCTGGGATATTATAAGTTTTATTATATGCCCTTACAAGATGATCACTTGCCGCTTTGCTTGCAGAGTAAGGACTGTTAGGTTTATACTGTGAGCTTTCTGTAAATGGCGGATCATCAAAATCAAGAGAACCATAAACTTCATCGGTTGAGATATGAATAAATCTCTTTTTATCAAAGTCTTTTTCCCAACATTTGCGGACGGCTTCTAAAAGTATGAAAGTCCCTTTGATATTCGTATCAATGAAATCCTGTGGACCAAGAATTGATCTATCAACGTGCGATTCAGCAGCAAAATTGACAACCACATCAGCATCATCGATTAGACAAGTGACAATAGAAAAATCCCGAATATCTCCTTTGACGAATTTGTAGTTTTTATTTTTCTCAACGGATTTAAGGTTTTCAAGATTTCCAGCATAAGTCAAGGCATCTAATACGGTGACCTTATCATCAGGATGGTTATTGAGCCAATATCTGACGAAATTACTTCCAATAAAGCCCGCTCCGCCTGTTACCAATATGTTTTTCATAGTTCTTCCCGATTTAATCAAAAAAGGGGATTAGACGTTTATTTGCACAGAAAATAGAGATTTCTTTAATATTATTAAATCTTTACTATTTGATCTTGTCGTCTTATTTCTGAGTTGCCAAATATTCCTTCCGACAGAGTTGTATAAATTGATCCGCTAGGGTCTAACTGGCTTCTGATCAGGCTTATTCTATCCGCTAAAAATTCCCCGATCTCGCCTACATTTGGATTTTCCAAAGACCTTGTCAGTTCCAACGGATGTCTGATCTCCCTAACACGTCCTATTGTCAAGTGAGGCTTGAATTCTCGTTTCTCTTTTGGGAAACCGAAACGTTCCATAGCAGATTCAACGTCGTTTGCAAGTCTAACAACCTCTTTTTTTCCCTTCTCAATTCCAGTCCAAATAACACTTGGCTTACGCGAGTTTGGAAAAGCCCCTATTCCTGCTAGACTTATAACAAAAACAGAATATTTGTTAGCGATATCTTGAAGTGCTTTGCCTATGCCTTCTAACATAGATAGCTTGGTATCTCCAAGAAATTTCAGTGTTAAATGGACATTGCCATACTTTACCCATCTGACATCAGGCATTGAATCCTTTAAGCTTTCTTGAAGCCTTTTTAGGTTATTATGAATCTCCTCTGTAAGTTCAATGGCTATGAAAGCCCTTATAGTCTCGTCTGATCCTCTTTTCATAGTATTTCCTTTATACTTAACTTATGTTAAGTATTATATGTTAAAAAGATACTATTGTCAAGCGAAAATTTTTGAGAATTTGGATAAGGTTTAATCAACTATGACGACGCCTTTTTTCAATATGATGTTTGCATAGATTGCTTTTTCACTTGTAGCAACGATACAATATGCATTTTTTGATCTTTCGTAGAACGAAAAACGTTCGATTGGCGTCAATTTGACTTCATAACCTTCTGCGGCGCTTAGTATTTTGCGAAATTCTTCCCATATAGGCGGTTCTGGTGCATTGGGATCGACGACTTTCATAACGACTGCATAGTCTTCTACGAAGGTGTCCAAAGGGAGAAATTGCATAATCGCTTTTAATATAGTGCAAACATCAATTCCATCAGCTCTGACAAGCCTTTGGGCATTTGTGTCTGCGGGAAAATTTCCATCCGCTATTACGATCTCGTCCCCGTGTCCCATGCTCATAAGTGCGTGCATCAGGTCAGGTGATATTACAGGCGGAATACCTTTTAACATTTCTATCTCCTTTTTAACTAATATCGTATTCCTTAACTTTTCTGAAAAGCGTCCTGAGCCCCATATTTAAGATTTTAGCAGCAAGTGCTTTGTTGTTATTTGTATACCTCAACGTTTCTGCGATAAGTTCTTTTTCAGCATCTCTGATAGACATTCCGACATGGATGTTGACCTGCCACCTATCATCGCCGGAACGTCTTATATATTTTGGCAAGTCATTGACTCCTATAGTTGACCCCTTAGCCATAATAGCCATACCTTCTATACAATTTTTAAGCTCTCGGACGTTTCCGGGCCAATCGTATTCTATTAGGAACTGCATTGCCTGATCGGTAATACCCTTAACCTTGATATTATTAAGCCTTGCAGATTGTTTTATGAAGGTTTCTACAAGCAATGGGATATCTTCTTTTCTTTGTCTTAGCGGTGGGAGATCGATGGTTACGCCTCGTAATCTATAATACAGGTCTTCTCTAAATTTGCCTTCATTAATAGCTTTTTCAAGGTTTTTATTTGTGGCAGCTATCAACCTGACATCAACAGAGATAGTTTCCAAACCACCAACTCTTTCAAACTCTTTATCTTCCAAAACCCTGAGCAATTTGACCTGTGTGTATGGGCTTATGTCAGATACTTCATTAAGGAAGAGTGTTCCGCCATTTGCGAGTTCAAAACGTCCTTTTTTCTGTTTAACTGCGGAAGTAAATGCCCCTCGTTCGTGTCCGAAGAGTTCACTTTCTATAACGGTTTCTGGCAATGCAGCACAGCTTAGTTCTATAAATGGCTTATCTTTACGGTTGCTGTTATGATGTATTGCACGGGCAACGAGATTTTTTCCTGTGCCAGTTTCCCCTGTTATTAAAACTGTTGTCATAGTAGGAGCGACTCGGACTATGGTTTCGTAAACCTTCTGCATCTTTTCGGAGTTGCCTACGAATCCCATTAAACCATATTTGCTGTCTAACGGATGGGGGGGTTCTATACTATCCGCTAATATAATATGGTTCTTTAATGCCTCTCCTACGGATATTTTTAGTTTTTCTATGTCAATTGGCTTAATTTGTAGATCGGTTGCACCTGCTTTTATGGCTCGGATCGTTAAATCTATATTTTCTGAATTGGCAACTACTATAACGCCTGTCTCTGGATATTTTTCTTTGGCTATGCTTAATAGTCGTATGCCATCTATTTCTGGCGTTTTGATAGCGGTAATGACAAGATCAACCTTCTTTTTATTAAGAAAGCTCAATGCCCTTTCTTCGTTGTTTACGTGGATGGTATTATATCCTTCTTCCGAAAGGGCATCTACTATTGATTCTCCGATGTCCTCATCATCATCGACCACAAGGATAGTTTTCAGTGCAGTTTGTCCCATTTTTCAGAATCTCAGTAGATCGCTTTGTGAAGGTTAAAAAGGTAGAAGTATTTTTGAAAAGACATTTCTTGCCATATTTTCATAATGTCTTACGATTTAAGTATACATTAAAAACATTGGCCTTGTCAAGGTTTCATCTGAAATCTGTTGCCTGACATAAGTTTAACTTCCTAACTCTACACAACGTTTGCGGTAATAAACATAGTCTTCATATTCCACTTCTTCGGGAACGCCATGATCACATGTAGGGATATATCCTCCTCTTGCTTTCATAGGCGGGATAACATATTCAAGAAACTCATCTATTGCCTTTTTTCCTTTGGCAAGGACTCTTTTATCAATCCCACCGAATATCGCTAAGTTTGGATATTGTTTTCCTATTTCAACAACATCACAATTAGAAGCCACTTCGAAAGGACTCATAACATCCATACCTATCTCTTCCATATATACAGGTATTGCAGGGACAGCATAACCGTCTGTATCAATATGGACGTAAAGATGGCGATCTCTATCAATTTGGCGTGATTTCACATTATTGATGAGTTGTTGGTAATATGGCGTCAAAAATTCTTTCATCATATCAGGCGATATTAGGATGCCGTGATTATAGCAAATGTCTTCGGCAAAGAATATTTCATCGAGCGTCACATATTGTTGATGTTTCGCAATGACCGTATCTGCAAGTTCAAACCATGTTTTCATACAATCGTGTATTACATCGGGCATGTCGTAAAAAGCATAAGGTAGATCGGCAGGACCTATAAGGCTTCTGAGATACATATATCCGCCGATGAGACCTTGGGAAATCATATATCCTTTGCCTGCATGATCTATTGCAATTTTCATCCTATCTTCCAAATCTGCATATCTTTGTGGGCTTGTTGGATCAAGTCGCCATTTCACGTTTTCAACCCAAGTTTTCATATCCTTTACGGGATGGTCAACGTATTCAGGCATAAATCCGCTTCTTCGTCCTTTGAAAAATAAGACATGGCGTCCTGCATAATCCTGCACAAGTTCGTGATCTCCCAAATCTTTAATAACTTTCGTTTCAAACGCAGGGACAAATGCAGATTCGCACCAGCCAAGTTGACCAAGACCGTAATTCCCTGGTGGATCATAATCAAAGATTTTCCAAGATTCATCAGTGAGCTTGCCCTCGGCTTTCCATTTTTCTAATGAAAAAAAGCCAAATTCTCTTTTAAACAAGGGAATACCAGGCGTTATAGCATAGGTATCACGCAATTTACGAGCTGATTCGACCATCTTTTCTCTTGGAACCATAGCGTGGATACCATCTTGTGGTTTTTCATTAGTCATATAGTTTTACCTCCGCTTAGGAATTTATCGTTTTCATGCAACTTATTAGCAAGTCAGAGCTTTTTGTAGTTGAGCGAGTATATCGTCAGGTGGATCATATGGAAATTGGATCATTTCCCTTGATACAACGCTTTGGAATATGGCAAGGATAGTGTTGAACTCCATCAATGATATATCAAGCCTATTGGGATGAAGTTTGCTTTCATCTTCCAGCCAATCAAAAACCGCATTTGTCAGACCTGCTTGTCCAAGGATATCTTCATCTGCATAACTTTTGGATCCTTTTTCATAGCTACCGTCTTTTAAATTTTTCTCCCAACCTTCCATCCACCAATGAATAAACCCGTGTGTGCCATAGACGGCAATACGTTTATGATAGTGATCAGGATAATCGCCGACTCTCGGGGCATTTTTCCCACATACTAAAAGTGCGTGCATACCATTTTTAAATGTTATATACGCCTCGGACATATCAGCAGTTGGGTGAGTTGTCTTAAACCCTTCTGTTCCAGATGCGGAACCGAAGACTGTATCTGGCTCGGAGTTATCATTGAAAGAAAACATTAAATTTGTAATATGTGTCCCTTGACCAGACATATTAAGCCTTGCGCTTACCTCAATAAACTTTATCTGCCCAATTTTTCCTGACTTTACGTCTGATAATAATTCAAGGAGTTTGGGATGAAACCTTAATTGATGGTTTACCACAAATTTTGTTTTACTCTTTTCGCCCAATTTCTTGATAGCTTTATAATCCGATCCTGTTATAGCTATTGGTTTCTCCACTATCACTGCTGGGACATTATGCTCATCAGCAACCGTCAACAATTGTAAACGTAGATCAGGTTGTGTAACAATATGAAGAAGGTCAGGCTTCTCTTTTTCTAACATCTCGTGAATATCCGTATAGCGATTTTCAATTCCAAATGTGTCGCCAAAATGTTTTAACCTCTGTTCGTTGAGATCACATATAGCGACCATTTTGCTTCGCGAAATATATCTATATGCCTGAGCATGCCCCATAGCCCTTCCGCCACATCCTAAAAACGCACTTTTAAACATAAAAATACTCCTTGTTGATACCAGATCGAAAAGTGGTAAATTTCTGTGAGATCTGAGGAAAATCCTAAAAACAAAAATCTCATTAAGTTTGCGATGATATATTAACAAATATAGAAGGGAGTGTCAATTTGAAATGGGAGGAATTGTTATTTGGAAAGACAAAAGATCGGGACAATATTAAAAAAGGTCTATCCGTTTTATTTTAGGTTGAATAGTGAATGTAAACGATATAGACCCTTTAGAAATAACACAAATTATAAAAAACTTATCTTTGTCATCTTTTATCAAAGATGATTTTAGATAAGATAGCAGATTTCTAAAAACCAAAAATTTAAGAAGCTATTCTAACTTTTATTTTTTACTTACTGACGAGCATTTTCTTTTTTAAAACGGAGTCGCCAGCTTGAATAACATAAAAATAAGTTCCACTTGATACGAATTCTCCCGCTTCATTCCTTCCATCCCAGTAACCTGCCTTATCTTTATTGATATAATACCCGGCTTTTTGGTATCCCTGATTTAATGTGCGTATAAGACGTCCATCTTCTGCGTAAATTCTGATAACAACTTCTGAATCTGCATTTAACTTGTATGGTATCCATGTTTCAGGGTTAAAAGGATTGGGATAATTTTGAAGGATCAGATTATTTTCTGGTGCTAATGCCACTTTAGAATCCAATGATTTAACATAATCAATGGTATCTGATAAGACATTTGATTCACCAGCACCATTTTTGACTTTTAAATACACTGTTTTGGTTCCATAACTTTTGCTTAGAGTAAATGACGGCGCGGTAGAATATGAAATCCATTTAGCCTTTTCAAAAGTTGGGCTTTCACTAGCCATGTAATATGTTGGATTGAAATCAGCAATATTGTTCAAAGTTACTGATCGGGTTGTAGTTTTTTCATTGCCATTATTTATCACGAAGCTAACCAAAGATGGTTTGGTTTCGATATATTGTATTGTGTCGCTATTAACATTTGACTCACCGGCGTCATTTTTTAGTTTTAAGTATATCGTCTTATTTCCATAGCCATTGCTCAAAGTGAAACTAGGAATAGCAACATAAGTTTGCCAATTAGCATCTGAGAAATCAGGTCTTTCGCTTGCCATATATGCAGTTGGGTCATTAGACGCTATATGGTCCAGTGTCACTGTTCGACTTCCAGTAGATATTGCCCCGTTGTTGATCACAAAATCGCTCAAAATTGGCGGTTTAATGGTAACGCCTTCTGATGTGCCTGTGATAGTCAGTTGATCGCTAGAATAAGATGTCTCAATGTTCCCTGAAGAATCAATGGCTCTAACCTCAATTATATGGGTGCCTGATGATAAAGCAGGCGTAGTAAACGTAAAGTTTTCAACTGCACTGTCAAAAGCTCCATCGGCAGGAATAGCATCTATCCATGCCCCTCCATCTATACGATATTGCACTTTAGAAATTTTATTTAGAGTGATATTATGTTTAAGACTATTGGGATTCAAATTTGGAAGAGCAACTACTTTCGCTGACCCGGTATATGTTGGCATATTGTTGCTTGATGGATCAGGAGAATAAGGAATTAATGTGGAATCAGGAGGAACGTCTAGAATGTCTGGTATTTTATCCCCATCTGTGTCCCTTAATCCTACCTGTCCCAAAGTATATTGACACGGGTCAACAGTGAAGCTATTGTTATTCATTATGCAAGATATACCACTGCCACAATTGGCATTCGGCACATTTAGATAGCCTGAAGTAGCGGTTTTACTACAATTGCTTGATGCATACTCGTCTAACGCGTAAAAGATATGTCCTGTCTCGTGTGCAACGACTTGGTCCATCCGACTGATCCCCCATCCATCGTTTTTGTATGTCATCTGCATAAAAGGTCCTCCGAGATATGCGTATGCAAACCGTCCATCTGAGAACATACCATCAGTATCAGCACTGCTATCTGCAACGAAAATTGTAAATGCCCAGTCAGTATTGTACAAATCTCGTATTGTATTACAATATTGGATTACCTTGCTGAAATAGTTACTTGATGTATAGCCCAGTGATATCATTGCATCATCAATCCATAAAGCTTCATCAGATTGCGGATGAATTATTGGTTCATATTTTGTTGGAGTTCTTAAATGGATATCGTATACAAAGGTAAGTGTTGTTCCAATTGTCCTATTGGCAATATTTGCCCACCAGTTAAGTCCCGCTTGAATTTCGCTTATGACAGCGTTTTCCTCTGTTAACGTCCAATCTTCTGTATTTGGATCAATAACGCCATTGCTTTCTGTAAGGATTATACCAACTGCAATCTTTCCAAGCATATATTCGCTTGTGTTATAGGAATTTCCCCCATAAGGAGGAGCCATCATTGGTCCCATTTGTAACTTTGGACGTATAAATACATCTTTGTCCAGTGGTTTACCATTAGGTATGCCCGCTGGTGGTTCCAGTCCGTTGAATTTTGACAGTCCTCTAAAATTATTATTCCAAGCTGTAACCCCCATAACAGCGGATATACCAAGACGTTCAATTTTCGCCGTGTCCAAAAATTCCCGAGCGACCTTGTTAATATTCTTCCGTGAAAGTAGACTTAATGCCAATTGATCAGGAATATAACCTATCATAATATGAGGTGGATAAATATGGACAATATGTCCCCCTTGTGATTCTATGTAATTTAAGGTATTCTTAACACTGTTTATGTCTGTGGAATCTAAAACAATGATTGTGGGAGGACCTATCTCTTCAAAATTTTTTGCAGAAGTCTCTGATAATGAAAAAACTAAAATTAGAGAGAAAACAATGGAGGGAAAAAGCATACGTTTCATTTCCTTCTCCTTGGTGGTTAAGCGAGTTAATTTTCATGCCAGTCCTTATTACCTTTTCCTTGACTTTGGCAAAAGCAAAGTTTTCTATAGGGAAGTTGATCATAGAGTCGTAAAAGCCAAAATCCTCCTTAAAAAGCTGATAAGAGAATTATTTTTCATAGCCAATACCAATGAATAGACTCGCTTTCAAAAACTACTCTTATCAGCCTTAAAACAGGAATATCCCAACCTATTCCTTTATATCAAAAAAGAGGAACAACTCAATTCATTATGTCTATAACACCTTTATGATTTTGGCAAAGAGATGATGGTATAATGTTTATATCTCGTGGTTATGATAAAGCAATAGGTGTACCAACTACATTTTGAGTCTATAAATGCTATTTTTATCTTTATTTTATGCGGGTTTATACAATTTGGATTGAGGATATGTTGTATGTCGACATATAACAATTGACGTTGGTTAAAAACAACAGTCGCAAGGCTTTACAGACACTTTTCCCCGCAAAAGAGTGCAAATTTTAGGCAATTCCGAACAACTAGAACGATAGTTTAACCAGTAGTCCTCACATTCATTGTTCTTCCATTTCAGATTTTTGTTTTTTATGCAATACCTATTTGCCAATAATTTGAACTGGACTGTATCAGCTTATTTTTATCTTGAAAAAATTAATAAAAAGCAATATAGTATTTATGGAAGAGATCTTCAATCTCATTTTCTGTAAGAAAACGCTTTTGTAAAGGACAACCGAAAATTATTTAATTCAAACTTAAAGGAGGAAAAAGATGCAAAAAGTCTGCATGTGTTATATTATTATATTGTTAATTGGATTGACTTTCTCTGCTCTTGCTTGGGGAAAACCACCAGAAGGTTTGGTATTCTTTTTCTCCTTTGATGAAGCAAAGGGCGATACAGTCAACGACTTATCAGGTTTTAAGAATCACGGTATCATCGTCGGAAAACAAGATTGGATAAAAGGAAAATTTAATGGGGGATTTCATTTTGATGGCAAGACACATATAGAAGTTAAAAATGCAGAACCTTTGACTAGTTTGACTCATCCTATGTCTGTTGCAGCTTGGGTTAATCCTGATGCCCTTGGTGGTTGGCAGAACATTATAGAAATGGATAGGTCCGCAGCTGATAAAGTAGGTGGTTGGAAGTTTGGATTTAACGTCGATAAGGTAGTTTGGACTACTTATGGAGTAAAGGACTTTACTGGTATAACAACCATAAGTAATGGTAAGTGGACACATGTTGCAGCGACATGGGATGGTTCACAGGCGATCATATATGTAGATGGCACACCTGAACCACCGATAGCTGGCGGCGGGGTGATTAACGTCAAAGATACCAAAGATATTCCTAGCCTAGACCTTGGCTGGCGAAGATCGTCCTCAGCGTCATTTTTCCAGGGTGGTATGGATGAGGTATGTGTGTTCAAACGCATCCTGAAAGAAAACGAAATAAAGAACCTAATGACCGGCGTTGCAAGTATGTTAGCAGTTGAACCAATTGGTAAACTCACAACGAAATGGGGGGATATTAAGACCGTAAAATAACTTATTCAAAAAGCTTATGTTCTTAATCTTTTTATGAAAAGAAAGGAGTCTAAGATGAAAAGAATGGTCATTACGATCATTATTGCGTTTATAGTTAGTTTACTGGGAACATATAATGCAACAGCGCAGATAACCAAAGGGCTAGTGCTTGCTATGATGTTTGATGAAAGTAGCGGAGATAAAGTCAGCGATTCCTCTGGATATGGCAATCATGGTAAGGTAAATGGAAAAGCGGATTGGAAACCTGGTAAATTCAACAACGCATTCCATTTTGACGGTGCTACATCAATATCCGTCCCCAATAAAGACCCACTTACACAACTGACACATCCTATGACCGTAGGTTGTTGGGTAAATCCTGACACAATAACTGGATGGCACAATATTGTTGAAATGGATAAGACTGATCCTGCATCCAAAGTAGGCGGTTGGAAGCTAGGATTTAATGCCACAAAGAATGTAGTTTGGACTACTTATGGAGTAAAGGATTTCGCAGGCACAACAGTTGTAGACGTTGGCAAATGGACACACGTCGCTGTTACATGGGATGGTGCCCAGGCAATCATATACGTCAATGGCAAAGCAGAAGCCCCGATAGCTGGTGGCGGAGTTATCAATGTAAAAGATACTTCACAATTTCCAAGTCTAGATATCGGCTGGCGTCGTTCGTCCGCTGCGTCTTTTCTCGTCGGCTATGTAGATGATCTGTTTGTTTACAATAGGTTGCTCACTCAACAAGAAATAAACAGTCTAATGGCAGGCATTTCTCTTCTTGCAGTTGATAAATACGACAAATCAGCAACTACATGGGGAGCACTAAAGAAGTTCTAATGGTTTTTATGCCGTGGTGATTTAATTCCTACGGCATTTTTCCAGTATGAGATGTTTCGTTCACTGTTTACAGTCATAAGTAATTCATACTGATCTGGACGTTAAACTCGTCCCATTTTCGGTCTGGAAGATATTTCAGGTCACTTCTATCTTAAAATAACTGGACATAACAGGGAGATTTTTGATGACATCTAGAGAACGTTTCTTGGCTTGCATAACAGGTGAAAAGACAGATAGGTTACCTTTTGTGATCCAATGGGGTCCTTGGGGAGATGCACATGCACGTTGGAAGTCAGAAGGTATGCAAAATGACAATGATTGGTATAACCTTTTTGACTTTGACCCATTTCAAGTTGGCATTCCTGTCAACTGTGGGATCTGCCCTCCCGTAAAGGAAGAAATAATTGCAGATGAAGGCGAGACAATCGTTTTCAGAGATGCTCACGGCGTTGTCAAAAGAGATAGAAAAGGTTCAACCACTATGCCACAATTCCTAGATTATCCTGTGAAAGACTGGAAAACATGGGAAGAACACAAATGGAGATTTAATCCAGACTTGCCTGAACGTTTTCCCGCAAATTGGGACGAGATAGCCAAAAACCTTAAAAATTCAACTGCACTTGTAACTGTCGGAGTTTATCCTTATGGTTTCTTGGGTGGGGCTAGAACTATGATGGGAGCAGAAGCATATCTGATCGCCTGCGCATTAGAGCCCGAACTCATACAAGATATCAATGAGACCTTATGCAACCTTTGGTTTAAATTATGGAGTAGAATATTTGAGGAGACGAGAGTTGATCATATCGCTTTCTGGGAAGATATGGCAAGCAAACAAGGTTCATTGATCTCACCGAAAATGTTTCGAAAGTTTATGACTCCATACTACAAAAAATTGACCGATCTTGCTCATAAACACGGGATAAAAATGATCTCCGTAGATAGTGATGGCTATATGCACGAACTCACGGAATTGTTTTTAGAAGCGGGAGTAAATGTGATATTGCCTTATGAAGTCCAAGCTGGCAACGATATACCGTATCTGTTGAAAAAATATCCAAACCTCATAGCTCTTGGCGGTATGGATAAACGCGCTATGGCAAGGGATAAATCAGCAATAGACGCTGAAATAGAAAGGGTCAAAGCGATAACTAAGTTGGGACGTTATGTCCCATTTCCTGATCATCTTATTCCCGCAGACGTCTCTTGGGAAAATTATCAGTATTTCGTTTGGCAGTGGAAAAAGATGATCGGCAAGGATGGCAAGGGTTAAATAAAGTTTGGGCATATCACAGTTGCAAATTTTGGTATGCTGTGGAAAAAGGGGAAAAACCTTTAAAACATCTAAGAATCTTGAAAAAGGAGTACAATATGGCGAAAAGAAAGGGCGTCGGAATTATCGGCTGTGGTATGATTGCAGGTAGCCATATAAACGATTATCTTGCACTTGTTGATCAGGTGCAGATAATAGCTGTCTGTGATACTGTCGCAAAAAATGCCGAAAACAGGGTTGCGAGCATCATCTCTACTAGCCAAAAAATGGCTCAACAGATAGATGAACAGATAGAAAAGACCGAATCCGCTGAGGAAAAGGAGAGATTGCTCGCCAAGAAAAAGCTCTTACTAGAATATGACGCAAGCAAAATCAAGATATTTAGTGACTATAACGAAATGCTAAAACTTAAAGAATTGTATGCGGTAAGTATATGCACTCCGCCATTTGCCCATGAGCCCGCAACGGTCGCTTCTGCGAGAGCGGGAAAACATGTATTCTGCGAAAAACCTATGGCTAGGACAGCTACCGAAGCTAAAATTATGTGCGATGAATGCAACAAAGCAGGTGTCAAGTTAGGGTATCAAAGTGGAAGTGCAAGGCTTGGCGCGGTAAATTATGCGATAAGAAAATATATAACCGAAGGCAATCTGGGAGATGTCTATTATGGACGTCAGACAAGTTTTAGGGTAAGAGGACGACCCGGTTTAGATATGCCAGCATTTTCAAAATGGTTTCTTGACTCCAGTCTTGGCGGTGGCGGTGGAATATATGACATAGGCGTTTATCAGATTGATAAGGTCTTGTATTTGTTGGGCGATCCACAACCAGTCACAATAAGTGGAATAGCATATCGTGGTGTTGCACCGTTTTATACAGGTGACGGTGTCTATGATGTTGACGAACATACAACAACATTAGTGAGATTCTCCAATGGGATGTCTTTTACCTTTGAAAATGGATGGGTAACAAATTTATCCGGCGTATCAGAGGGCATATTTATATCAGGCTCGAAAGGTGCTTTCAGGAATAACACACTTATAGTTGATGAAGGTGATTGGGAAAAAGATGAAAAGGGAAATATTAGACACTATCAGCCCAAGTTGGTAGAAAAAGAACTGGAAATACCGAAAATGCATGTCCCAAGCAAGATCGGAGATTTCCTTAATGCATGCTTCAATGACACTAAACCTATATCTTCCGGCGAAGACGGAGTAAAAGTGATGGAAATAATGAGCGGAACGCTTTTATCTGCCAAACTTAAAAGGGAGGTTACCGTCCGCGAACTATATGCTATTGAGGCGATGCGTTATGAACGGACGCCAGGTTGGCCCATTGATGGTATCTCAGCTTATTAATCCTAACCTGAACTTTTGGTATAAGTCTGGATATCTCATTGATCTTAAAGATTTTAGCTAATAATGTGGATATTGCTATCAGGGCTAATGTCTTAATTTTGGGTTTGCTTACAACATTCTTGAAAATTTCCTCAACTGTTTTTATAATTTTCATTGGAAACATTTTCTTCATCTTTTTACCTCCCTTGTTAAAAATTATTTTTTAATTTTTTTAATAACAACTAAGGGAGGTATATATTTCTCTGAATTTTCAACCCCTTCCATTATCTTCTAATTTCTGTCTATATCTATATCCTAGAAAAACTGATGGTGGATCAGATCAGAAAGGTATTGACAAACTTAACTTGTGTTTAGTATAATGCTTTAAGTATTAGATATATGATTTAATATCATTATGATTTAATATCACTCAAGTTTTTATGTTTTGTCATTTATATATAAATAGGAGTTAATCGTTGAGAGATGACAAGATAGTCATAAAAGGGGCAAGAGAACACAACTTAAAAAATGTTGATCTTGAACTTCCTAGAAATCAACTGATTGTGTTTACCGGCATAAGCGGTTCGGGTAAATCTACGATGGCTTTTGATACGCTTTATGCAGAGGGACAGCGTAGGTATGTCGAATCTTTATCTGCTTATGCTAGGCAATTCCTTGGACAAATGGAAAGACCTGACGTAGACCTTATAGACGGTCTGCTTCCGGCTATTTCAATAGAACAAAAGACTGTCAGCAGAAATCCGCGGTCAACTGTTGCAACGGTTACAGAGATATATGATTATCTTCGTGTATTATTCGCAAGGATTGGCATTCCACATTGCACAAAATGTGGACAAGAGATAGGAGCACAAGCAGTAGATCAGATCATAGATAAGATCCTAGAATTTCCAGAAGGCACTAGATTGCAGATATTAGCTCCGATCGCAAAGGAACAAAAAGGCGAGTATAGAGATGATTTTGAATCTGCCCTTAAATCTGGGTATGCACGGGCAAGGGTCGATGGTCAAATATTTGAGTTAACAGAAGATATAAAGCTAGATAAGCGAGTCCGCCATAATATAGAGATCGTGGTGGATAGAATTATCATCCGTGAAGGTATCCGAAGCAGAGTAGCAGAATCAGTAGAATCTGCCTTCAATTTAAGCGAAGGCACTTTGATAGTGAACCTTATTGATAAAAACGAAGATATACTTTTCAGTAAAAATTATTCATGCCCAATATGCGGAATAAGCTACGAAGAACTATCGCCACAATCATTCTCCTTTAATAGTCCACAAGGCATGTGTCCAACATGCAAAGGACTTGGTGTCATTATGCAGATAGACCCTGACCTTGTTGTCCCCGATAAAAACAAATCAATCGGTGAAGGTGCAATAGCAATTATCGGTCCCAATTTGACACTTTATTACAGACATATCTTTGAAAGCTTAGGGAAACATTATGGTTTCACACTTAATACTCCTTGGTCTAAATTGACGCCAGATCAACAGAGGGCTATATTATACGGCACAGGAAAAGAAAAGATCATGTTTACTTATAGGTCTCACAGTGGTAGCAGTCATAAATATTATATGCCTTACAAAGGCTTGATACCGGATATTGAACGCAGGATTCAAAGATCAGATTCCGAATCGGCTGATGAATGGCTTTCAAGATTTCTCAATACTGCAATATGTCAGGATTGTCAGGGTAGCAGGCTCAAACCTGAAAGTGTCGCAGTAACGGTTAATGAAAGGTCAATTGTAGATATTACGCGTATGTCGATCAACGAGGCTATGGATTTTATGGATTCTGTGCCATCGAAATTGACAGAAACACAGATGCTAATAGCCGGCGATCTGATAAAAGAGATCAGAGGGAGATTGGGGTTTTTGAAAAATGTCGGTTTGGACTATCTGTCTTTGGATAGGACGATGCCAACTCTTTCAGGTGGAGAAGCCCAGCGGATAAGGCTTGCAAGTCAAATAGGTAGTGGTCTTGTTGGGGTGCTTTATATTCTTGACGAACCAACAATTGGATTACATCATCGCGATAATGTCCGTCTTTTGAACGCTTTGAGAAAACTCAAAGACATCGGTAACACTGTTATAGTAGTTGAGCATGACGAGGATACTATGCGATCAGCAGATTTGATAGTTGATTTTGGACCTGGTCCTGGTATTCGTGGTGGAGAGATAGTCACAGTCGGCACTCCTTATGAGGTCAGTCAGAACGAAAATTCTCTTACGGGCAAATATTTAAGCGGAAAATTGAAAATCCCAATACCAGAAAAAAGGCGTCCGATTGGCGATAAATGGCTTGAAGTAGTTGGTGCAAGGCATAATAATCTGAAAAACATTAATGTAAAAATACCGTTGGGGACGTTTACTTGCATAACAGGCGTGTCAGGATCGGGAAAAAGCTCCCTTATCAATGACATTTTGCATCAGGCTTTGGCAAGGGACCTGATGCGTGCCTATGCTAAGCCAGGTGATCATGACAGAATTGAAGGAATTGAGCATCTTGACAAGGTTATAGCTATTGATCAATCGCCTATTGGTAGGACGCCAAGGTCAAATCCTGCAACATATATCAAGGTTTTTGATGATATAAGAGACCTTTTCGCTCAACTTCCGGAATCCCAAGTGCGAGGCTATAAAGTCGGTAGGTTTAGCTTTAATGTTAAAGGTGGAAGATGCGAAGCTTGTCAAGGTAATGGTCTCAAGGAAATAGAAATGCACTTCTTGCCTAATGTATGGGTGAAATGTGAAGTTTGCGAGGGGGCAAGATATAACGATGAGACTTTGCAAGTTAGATATAAGGATAAAAACATCGCTGATGTTCTTAACATGGATGTTCAAGAAGCACTTGAACATTTCAAAAATGTGCCAAAAATAGCTAAAGCATTAAAAACTCTACACGATGTAGGGCTTGACTATATAAAACTTGGGCAACCAGCACCTACGCTTTCTGGCGGAGAAGCGCAAAGAGTTAAACTTGCCAAAGAGCTTTGCAGAAAAAGCACTGGGAAAACTCTATATATACTTGATGAACCAACAACAGGTATGCACTTTGCAGATACACAAAAACTTTTGGATGTCCTAAATAGACTTGTAGATGCTGGAAACACAGTTATTGTCATAGAGCATAATATGGAAGTTATAAAGGTGGCTGACTATATTATAGATATGGGTCCTGAAGGGGGAGAAAATGGCGGATATATCGTAGCAGTAGGAACACCTGAGGAGATCGCAGAAGTTGAAAATTCATATACTGGTCAAGTGCTTAAAAATGTTTTAAATAACCACAAAGAAGGTCTTGTGCCTATGCTATCTATGAAGGCATCGCCGGCTCATCCTTTAACTCATCTGTCGGTCAGAGGCGCTCGGGAACATAACTTGAAAAATATTGATGTGGATATACCATTAAATAAGATGACAGTTCTGACAGGAGTGAGTGGATCAGGCAAATCATCTTTGGCATTAGATACAATATATGCAGAAGGACAAAGACGATATGTCGAATCGTTATCAAGTTATGCAAGGCAGTTTTTGGGGCAGATGCCTAAACCACACGTTGATTATATAAGTGGACTTGCACCTGCCATCGCTATTGAGCAAAAACCGGCAAGCATAAGCCCCAGATCAACTGTTGGGACAGTAACTGAAATATACGACTATATGAGAGTTCTTTTTGCCAGGATTGGCATCCCTCATTGTCATAAATGCGGACGTGTGATAAGCACTCAGACCTCTCAGCAGATCGTCAATAGGATTATGAGCTATCCGGAAGGCACAAGGGCTTACGTAATCGCACCTGTCAAGCTCAAAAAAGGCGAAGAATATGAAACCATATTTAAACAGGCGTTGAAAGATGGATATGCAAGAGGTTGGGTTGACGGACAGATAATAGACCTGATGGAACATAATGATATTGACAGACGTAGAAGGCATGACGTCGGTATTGTTATCGATAGGGTCGTGATTGATCCTGAAAATCGTAGCAGGATTGCAGAAGCGGTTGAATCGTCTTTATCTGCTGATTATTCTGATCATAGGGTTATGATCGAATTCTTTCCGACGCCAAACAAAAGCTCGGATGATCAGGAATCTTTTACGCAGATGTTCAGTGAGGAGTTCGCCTGTGTGGAATGTGGAATTAGTTTCAACAAGATAACGCCTCAAAGCTTCTCTTTTAATAATCCTGATGGGATGTGCCCAAGATGCAAAGGTATTGGGACAGTTTTTACAGCTGATCCAAATCTATTAGTTCCGAATAAGAATGTATCGATAAACTTCGGTGCTGTTACACCACTAAGTTATCTGTTTCCTGATAATCCTATAACCAAATATATCAAATTGATCGCACAGCATTTTAAGATTGATCTGAATACTAGGTTTGATAAACTTTCTCCTGAACACCAAAAGATTTTGCTTTATGGTAGCAATGAGGAGATAAAGATCGGAAACTTATCATTTAAGTTTAGGGGCGTAGCTAATACAATTGAGTGGGTCTATGAACATGAGCGCTACCGTAGGGAGTGCAGTCCGTTTATGGGTAATGCTATATGCCCTGTATGTCGTGGAAGCAGGTTAAAACCTGAAAGCGTGGCAGTAACTATAAACGACAGGTCTATAGTTGATCTTACTTTGATGCCTATCAACAAAGTGTTTGAATTTTTCAATACTGTCCAATTGACAGAAAGACAAATAGAGATTGGCGAAGAGGTTTTAAAAGAGATAAAGGGCAGGCTTCAGTTTTTAATTGACGTTGGACTTGGTTATCTCACTCTTGCCAGAAATGCGACGACGTTATCAGGCGGAGAATCTGAACGTATAAGGCTTGCAAGTCAATTAGGATGTGGTCTGGCTGGCGTTTTGTATGTCCTTGACGAGCCAAGCATAGGTCTACATCAAAGGGATAATCAAAGACTACTTAAAGCCTTAAAAAATCTCCGTGATCTTGGTAATACTGTTATGATTGTTGAGCACGATCACGATGCGATCTTAAGCTCTGATTATATGCTTGATTTTGGTCCCGGTGCAGGTGTTAAAGGAGGGCAGATTGTGGCTAATGGCACTCCAATGGAAGTGATAAACAATAATAATTCACTTACTGCACAATACCTTAGCGGAAAAAAGAAGATACAACCTTCAAAATTCAGACGAGAAATAGGCGATAGATGGATCGAGATCAAAGGTGCAAGACACAATAATCTGAAAAATATAGATGTCAATATTCCAATAGGTGTCTTTACCTGTATTACAGGAGTATCTGGATCAGGAAAAAGCTCTTTGATTAACGACATTCTCTACAAATCACTTGCTAGGAAACTACATAGGGCAAATACACAACCAGGCGATCATGATGGTATCGGCGGGTTGAAATTTATTGATAAAGTTATTAACATTGATCAGGATCCAATAGGGGATTCTCCAAGGTCAAATCCAGCGACTTACATTGACGTCTTTACTGATATAAGATTTTTGTATGCAGAGCTACCAGAGGCAAGGATGATGGGATTTAAGCCAAGAAGGTTCAGTTTCAATGCAAAAGGCGGACAATGCGAGGCATGCGAAGGTAATGGATATAGACGAATACAGATGTATTTCCTTGCTGATGTTTGGGTGAAATGCGATGTTTGTCATGGGACAAGATACAAAAAGGAAGTTTTAGAGGTCAAATATAAGGGAAAAAGCATAGCAGACATACTTGAAATGACCGCGAGAGAAGCTATGGATTTTTTCAGTAATATACCTTCAATAAGAGCTCGCCTTAAGGTATTATGCGACGTCGGTCTAGATTATATCACTCTTGGGCAATCTGCAACAACACTGTCAGGTGGCGAAGCACAGCGGGTTAAATTGGCTAAAGAATTAAGCAGACCAAGCACAGGGAAAACGCTTTACCTTTTGGATGAGCCAACCACAGGCTTACACTTCGAGGATATCCAAAAACTTCTGACCGTCTTAAACCGTCTTGTAGATAAAGGCAATACTGTTGTCGTTATAGAACATAATTTGGATGTGATCAAGAATGCAGATTATATCATAGACCTTGGACCTGAGGGCGGGGATGACGGCGGTGAAGTAGTTGCCTATGGAACACCAGAACAAATAGCTAATATCCCTCAGTCATATACGGGAAAATTTCTTAAAGAAGTGCTTAAAATATAAAGTCCTAAAATCCAATTGACTTTTCTTTTTTAATAGAAATTGCTTTTTCCATAAATTTTTTATTATGGGAATAACTTCGTTATATTTTGTTGTTTGATTTTGTAAAATGGTTATAGAATTTGATATTGTATGGTGTGTTTAATTTCATTATTAAAAAAGGAGACTTTAAATGGCTGAAAAATTGGAAGTTTATATTTGTGAAGTTTGTGGAAACATCATTGAAGTTTTACATTCAGGCATCGGCGAGCTTGTTTGTTGTGATGAACCGATGAAACTTCTCAAAGAAAATACTGTTGATGCTGCAAAGGAAAAACACGTTCCTGTTATTGAAAAGACAGAGCATGGTTTCAAAGTGAAAATAGGAAGCGTCCCACATCCAATGGAACAAAAGCATTATATTGAATGGATAGAGGTAATTGCCGATGGAAAGGCATATAGGACGTTTTTGAACCCCGGGGATGCTCCTGAGGCTGTTTTTTGCGTTGATGCAGAAGAGATCACTGCTAGAGAATATTGCAACCTTCATGGCTTATGGAAAGCCTAACTTCTTGATAATCTTGCATAGTTCACAAGATAATTGTGCTTTGTAACCCAATCTTTTAAACTAAACGGATAATCAGACTAAAAGCTTGGGTTACAAAATTTAATAGAATTTCAAAAGTTTCAAATCCTCCATTTTATTCCTTTTACCAATACTTAAAAGCATACATAGGTTTATTTAGCACGATACTTGTAATCCCCCAGAAACTGCCGATGACAAACTCGCCCAATATCAATCCAACGAAGAACGGCACTGTTCTTCTATACAACTTAACCCCGCCGTATTTCAAAATAGTCCTTTTAATAAGCCAGCTCAGCATAAGCGAAGCCCAGAGCCATTGCATAGAATAGTCATCGCCAAGAGCGTATCCCAAAGGATGCAGGTTCCACCAAATAAGCCTAGTTCGCAGTGTCAATAATATTATGGTGAAAATAAATCCAGCCCCCATAAACGTAAATGCAGGGTAATTGGTCGTTGACGGATAAAAGACCCAATTCTGCAATCTATCAAAAGGTTCTCTGCCGAAGGCAGAAACCGCATATCCTGATATCTTCGCCAAAGCCCCAAGCCTATAAAATCCATCAACAAGTATCCAAATCGCCGATATTATCCCTATAACGCCTCCTATGATCGTTGCGAAAAACATCCTTGATTCATTTATTCCTACTTGATTTGCTATCTTGAAACCTTCTAATGAATGAGGCATTGGATGAGAGCGATAAGCGCGATTAAAAGAATAAAATAGGGCAAACATAGTAAGATTATTCGGTCTTATATGTCTTGTCCCTACAATAGTTGTGATGACAACGCTAGGGTCCATCGCATGGAGATCATGGGCTGGCACGCCTAATTCTGCCCTCATTCTTGTAATACCTAATGCAAGCAGAAAGTATATACCAAAAAAGCTTATCACTGCCCAAAGAGACATCCCCGCGTATAGGCAGAAAGCTATTATGAAAAGCCATCCACAGATGATCCCCAAAAATGCAAGACGATACGAGCTAGATTCGTCAGAATCTTTCCTGAAAACAAGTTTTAATACATTCTTGAAATGTTTCCCGCCAATAAAAATAGCAAAGAAACATATTCCTATATATGCCCCAAATGATTGTTCACGGATAAACGGAAAACCTGAGAAACCATATAATCCAATCAAACTAGCGATCATCCTTTGCACCTTTGAAAAGAAGAAAAAGAACCAGCACGAGAAAGCTAAATCAACAGGTATAAGATAACCGAGCCCAACTGCAAAAGGAAATAACGCAACTATTGTCCATCCCATACTGTTCCATGGTTTTGATGTAAAAAGATGACTGAGTTCATATTTTACTACGAAAAGCGGAAATGTTGGTATAAGATATGCAATCCCATTATATATGTCTATGCTACTTGCGATGACAAAACCGATCCAAAACATACTGTCCTTAAATAAAACTTTTCCTTCGCTTCCTGTTATTGAGATAGGGATCTGTGCAATTGGATATGAAAGCCTTTCTTGTTCTATCCATTGTTTTTTGATGATAATGTTCGTGCAAAACATTATCATCAAAAGGGTCATTAGCAAAAAAGACCAGCTTGCCAATGGCACGATCCATGCTTTTATATGCTCAACGTTATAAAGCGTCGATTGACCTTCATAAAATCCCCTTAAAACCGTCTTATTCTGAACAGTAAGCCATTTTGGAAGATATGGAAAGAAAAGATTTTCCCATTCATTTTCGGGTGTAGCAAACCAAAAAGCATGACCGAGAATAGGAATAAGCACCTGTATCATATCGGTTCCTGCAACACCAGTGCTAATTGACAACATTATATATACTGTCAAAATCTCGTCTTCATCGAGGAGAGATTTTGAAAAGAGTCGATGCCATAGTTTACTGATCAGCGTTAACGCCATTATTAAAAAGACGACATTAAAGAATATTGAAAGGCAAGTAGCATATTGTGCTCCGCCAAAAGATGAACCTCCTCCGCCTACATTTCCACTCATAATCTCCATACGTAAAACCCAATAAGTGGAAATTGGGATAAGTATAATTCCAAGTATACCGGCTCTTTTTGTTAAACCTAATTTTTTTTCATCTCTCATCAGATATAATTCTCGTTTTTTCATTGTTATTACTATTTAGACAAATGAAGTATACAAAAAAAAAGACCACGGATCAACTATGCAGTCTAGTCCAAATTTTAGGCAAGATATTTATTGAAAAAAGAAAAATAGTTATTCTGAAATCTCTCTTTGGAAAAGGGAAATTTGATATGATAGGAGTTATTTTTTGTCCAAACTTTTATCCTAAGCTTAGGGAATTGGTTGTTGACATATAAACAGTAGGGTATTAAAATATTTTTGTATTGATTATTATATGAATTGGAATCATCAGGTTGAAATTTTTTATCAAAGGAGATCGGCTTTGCCGTCTATGGACTATGAAAAAAGTTAGCATTATTGGTTCAGGAAATGTAGGTGCGACAACCGCATTACTCATAGCTCAGCGAGAGCTTGCAGATGTTGTATTGGTAGATATAGTTGAAGGTGTCCCTCAGGGCAAAGGGCTTGATATGGCAGAATCTGCGCCTGTTGACAGGTTTGACTCAAAGGTCATCGGGACTAATGACTATTCGGAGATCAGAGGATCAGATATAGTCATTGTAACCGCAGGATTTCCAAGAAAACCTGGTATGTCAAGATTGGACTTACAAAAACAAAATGCAGAAATAGTCGGCGGAATTTCGCAGAAAATAGCGGACTATGCCCCTGCATCAGTAGTTATCATGGTAACAAATCCTGTTGATATTATGGCGTATCACGCTTGGAAAATAACAGGTTTCCCAAAAAACAGGGTTATGGGACAGGCTGGAGTCCTCGATTCTGCCAGATTTGCTACTTTTATAGCTATGGGACTTGATGTGTCTGTTGAAGATGTGTCCGCTATGGTGCTTGGTGGACATGGCGACGAAATGGTGCCGTTGCCAAGATATACAACCGTATCAGGAATACCGATAACTGAGCTGATGTCGGAAGACGTGATCAAAAAACTTATAGAGAGAACTCAGAACGGCGGTGCTGAAATTGTCAAGCTTTTGCAGACAGGAAGCGCATATTATGCCCCCGCTTCTTCGGTTGTGCAAATGGTTGAAGCGATCATAAAAAATAAAAAACGTATTATGCCGTGTTCCGTTTATCTTAAAGGCGAATATGGTATAAATGACGTATTTGTAGGTGTTCCTGTCAAGCTCGGTATCAACGGTGTTGAGGAAATTATTGAATTGAAATTGACTGATTCTGAACTAAAAGCTCTTCGCAATTCTGCGGAAGTCTATAAAGAAGGCATACGAAATCTCTAAGATTTCACCTGATAATAGCTTGTATTTAATCTGAAAGATGTTTAAACCTTGTAGCATAAAATATGCAGAAAAAATTATCGGGAGAAAAGTAAATGTTGCGTATAATAGTTTGCATAAAACAAGTTCCGGATACAAGTCAGATGAAGTTTGACAAGGAGACATATTCCCTTATCCGAGATGGTGTCCCGTTTATAATAAATCCATTTGACGAAAATGCCATAGAGGCAGGCTTGCAGATCAAGGAAAAGCATAATGGCGAAGTGATCGTTATAAGTATGGGACCAATGCAAGTTATAGAGTCTCTTCGTCACGCCATAGCTATGGGAGCGGATCAAGCGATACTTCTGAGCGACAGACGGTTTGCACTTGCTGATACGCTTGCGACATCATATACACTTGCAACTGCGATAAAAAAGATCGGCGGATACGATATAATCCTTTTCGGCAAACAATCCATAGATAGCGATACAGCCCATGTTGGTCCTAGCGTTGCGGAATATCTCGGATTACCACAGATCACTTATGCAAAAAGTATAAATGTTGATAACGGTAAAGTCATTGCAGAACGAACGTTGGAGGGATATTCTGAAATAATAGAATCGCCAATGCCTGTTGCAATAACTGTTGTCCGTGAAATAAACAAGCCAAGACATCCGTCGTTAAAAGGAGTTTTAAGAGCAAAAAAGGCTGAAATACCAATTTGGACGCCAGAAACCATAGATGCAGATATCAGCAAGATCGGAAAAAGTGGTTCTGCAACAGTTGTAACAGGCACATTCACTCCATCATTACGTGGAAAAAATGAAATACTATCAGGAACGCCCGAAGAGGTAGCAGAGAAGCTTTTTGCTAGGTTAAGAGAACAAAAATTGATTTGAACATAAGCGTCAATTTTGGAAACGAGTCTGAAATCTTTAAAATAAAACAGTTTTGGTTAAAAGAAGGAGAAAAATGATATGGAGTTGCTAATAATAATTGTTGTTAACGCTTTTAGTTCGGTTGATAATATTTCTTCTGATTTATCGATGAAATCAGAGAAAAAAATTATAGAATTTGGCTGGGATGAACCAAGCACAAGCTTTATAAAAGAACATATACTTGAAATGGAAAAAACGCCCTTTGATGGCACTATTTTTCATGTAAATTATGAAAGATCAAATGGGTCAACAGGAAGTTTTACATGGGAATGTTGGGGTAAAAGGGCTTTCACGATAGAAGAACTACAACCTGCAATAGATGATCTGAAAAACACGAATTTTACAAAATTCAGTCATAATTTTCTGCGGTTTAATGTCTGTCCCGGTGATGTAGATTGGTTTGATGATTTTTCTGCCATAATTAATAATGCTAGGCTTGCGTCAAAGTTTGTCAAAGAGACGAAAATAAAAGGCATATTATTTGACATAGAGCAATATAATTCTCAATTGTTTAACTATTCAAAGCAACGGGATTGTGCAACTAAGTCTTGGGAGCAATACGCAGAGCAAGTCCGCAAGAGAGGGCGCGAAGTTATGGAAGCATTTCAATCAGAATATCCAGATATAACCATATTCCTGACCTTTGGATATTGCCTGCCTTGGGCAGAAATGGGAGGGAAAAGAGAATTATCAGATGTTAGTTATGGGCTTCTCGCTCCGTTGCTTGATGGAATGCTGGATTCCGCACTGCCTACTGTGAAGATCATCGATGGATATGAATTAGCCTATCCATATAAAGATGTCTCCAAATTTGAGATCGGTTATAAAATGATGTCGGAAGATGTCTTTCCAATAATTCAAGCTGATCATGAAAAATATAAATCTATTTTCAGTTTCGGTTTTGGGATATGGATGGATTGTGATTGGCGTAAGATAGGATGGCATACAGACGATTTTAGTAAGAATTTCTATACCCCTGCGGAGTTTGAAAAAACAGTGTCAACTGCTATTAAGACCGCAGATGAATATGTCTGGATATATACTGAAACTCCAAGATGGTGGACAGATTCAGGAAAGCCGGACAAACTTCCACAGGAATATTTCGACGCATTAGAACGTGCAATAAAAGACAGTAAAAAACGGTAAATTGGATGCCTATACGAAAAATCCGAACATTTTTCCAAAAAATGCGTCTAAATGGTCGGATTTGATCAATAACATACCGAATTTTTTAGGTAATTTTTTGTTAAATATATCATACAATCAGTTGATTACCAGACTATTGATATATTTTTGTGGAGGTAGATAAAAATGAAGAAGATAGTTTTTGCATTTTTGATCATCGCATTGATGACACTTGTAGTATACAGTTTATTTGCTCAGAACATTGTGCCAAGTAGAGATGATATGCGTCCAGGGTTTATGGGAATGGGCAGGATGGGACGAGGTGGTCCTGGAATGGGACCTGGTCCTATGGCTTTCGGAATGTCAGGAATAAAGGATTTTGGAATGTTCAGAGCTGATCTAATGGAAAAGATTGACCTCACAAAGGAGCAAAAAGAAACTATCCAAAAAATTGTCTCTGAACATAGAAAGGATATGATAAAGAAAGATGCAGATCGGAAGTTAGCAGAATTAGAGCTTCAAGAGATGCTTAGCAAAGAGAAACCAGATATGAGTTTAGTGAAAAATCAAGTGCAGAAGATCGCTACCTTAAAAGCTGATATTCAATTTGCTAGGATAAAGATGCAAATAGACCTTAAAAATGTCCTGACTGACGAACAAAAAGCCAAGATAGAAAAACTAATTCAAAACCAAAAAGCAGAAATGAGAGAGAAAATGAAGGATACAAGAAGCGATAAAAATATGAACAGACCAATGGGCAGACAAAGAAACAGATAAAGGTCAAATTGCAGGACAATACATTTCTGATGAGTGATAGGTGATGAATTAGTTTTTCGCCTATCACTCATCGTTTTTTGGATGTGATTAGCTATGAGTTTGGCAGTGGTCATCCGCAATGGTGTGTCAGATGCAAGTAGCGCAGATTTATTAGAGGTTGTAAATATGGAGGACGTCGAACTTGTCGGACTTTGCCAAAAAGGCGATATTGATGCCTTTGATAAGTTATTCTACAAGTATAGAGACAAAATATATAGAACCGCTTTTCGGATGATCAACAACCAAGAAGATGCCCTTGACCTTACACAAGAGATATTCCTTAAAGCATATAAAAATATCAACAAATACAACTTTAAGTCGCAATTCTCTACTTGGCTCTATAAACTGGCGATTAATGTATGTATTGATGAACTTCGAAAGCAGAAAAAGTCAAATGAAGTCCTAACAGATGAAATTCCTCATAATAGAACATATAATGATACACCAGAGGATATTGTCTTATCTGAAGAACAGGAGGCTTTAATTTGGAGAGCTCTTGATTTGCTAAAAGAAAAAGAGCGTTCTGTATTAGTATTAAGGGAGATGGAAGGATTGTCTTATGAAGAAATAGCTAATATTCTTGGATGTTCAATGGGTAGGGTTAAATCTCGCATACACGAATCTCGTGAAAAACTGAAGAAAGCGTTAGAAAAAATTTCAAAATCCCGAAACGATAAGAAAGGAGGTAGATAAGATGAGATGTTCAACCGTTAAGAAAAATCTGTCTGCGTTTTTTGATGGCGAATTGGACACAGAAACGCAAAAATTGGTTGACGAGCATCTATCCAAATGTGCCGATTGTAGATATGAACTGAATAAGCTTCAGGAAATTGCCTATCGGTTTCGGGTGCTATCTGTTCCTGATGTAACACAATTGCAGTGGGATGAAACTAGAAGAAAACTAATGTCCAATATTGATAGTCTGCCCACTAAAGTTAAATGGTTCAGATTACCTGTGTTTATACCTATTGGGGCTTTTGTTATGTTGTTAATCGTATTTGGTATATTTATTACTTATAACAACAATGAATCAGGTCTAATTTCAGTAGATGTCTGCTATCAGGAATATGCTATTTTCACTTCTACGCAAAAGATTCCGCCTGACATATTTCCTGATTTTGCCATAACAGAAAATATAAGAACTATCAAAGATTCTGATTCAGATGAAGTTTCATCTGATATTGATAAGCTTTTGGAGGCTCATTATGGCATCATTTAAGAGCTTTATGCGAAAGAGCCTGTTAATACCGATACTGGCAGTTATAATATTATCATTGATATTATCAAATTCAGATATGCCAAAAGCACAGACCTTGCTTCAAGATATGCTCTTGGCGACTAAACAGTTAAATTATAAAGGCAGGGTAACGATTATGGTTCAAATGCCTATGAGAAATATGGTATTTGAGTTAATGGTTGTCAGAAAAGCCCCTGATAAACGGCGTGTAGAGATCATCTCTCCAATAGAAATGGCTGGTAGTGGAACCATCATAAATGGCAAAGAGATCGCTCCTATAATGCCCAACAAGGACCGCAGAGGACAAGGCGGTTTTATGTCCCCTTTTTTCCAGCCTGATCAGATGGACGAATTGCAGGGCTATAATGCACAACAGTTAATTAAAAACTATAAGGTCAGGGTTTTAGAAGGTGGATTAATTGCAGGACGAAATACTTATTTGATAGAAATAGAGCCTAAAAATGAAGACAGACCATCAAGAAAAATCTGGATTGACAAGGAAAAGAAAATAGCGTTAAAAGTAGAGCAGTATAATGCACAAAAAATCCTGCAAAGGCTTATGACTTTTAGCAACATAGATTTCTCCGCAGATATTAGTGATGAACTTTTTCGTATTCAACATAGTTTTTGGGACATAGGAAGACGTCCAAAACCTCCTGAAAGAGAAGACCTGTGGGATCAATTACAGGGAAAATTAGATGTCAATAAGATAAGAGAAAAGGCAAAATTTGAAGTCAAAATTGTAAATAATTTACCGGGTGGGCTTGCATTACAGAATATTACTATGGTGAAGTTTGAAAAAGATCAGAACGTCCATATGGTTTATACCGATGGACTGACTTTTGTATCGTTATTTCAATCTCCGTTTGATGAAACGAAAAGAGAAAGACGTCCTCCAGAAGGTTCTCCTTCCGGAGAATCTAGAAGAGAACGTCGCGGACCTCCACGTGAGGCACCTCCTGAGCCGCCTCCACAGCCAGAAAAAATGAAAATTTCAGGCATCGATTGTGATGTTTTGCAAAGAGGTCCTGCACTCATATTTAGATGGTATAAGCAAGGGGTATATTTCACTTTGATTGGCGATTATCCCAAAAAAGAGATGGTTAAAATGGTAAGTTCTATAATCAAATAAGGAGGGTTTTCAAAGATGAAACGTTTGATCGTAATCTTTTCTGTAACCTTAATTACTGTAATACTTGCAGTTGCTCTAATAGCACAAGCTCCTCCTGGCGGAATGCCCGGCGGACCAGGCGGAGGAATGATGATGGGGGCTATGCAGGGCGCACTTTCTCTTAATATGGAGAGATCACTAGCATACTTATTGCTTGAAATGAACATCCCCGATGAACAATTGCCGAAAATCAGGGCGATCTATTTAGAATCTTGGAAGGCCTATAAAGAGCTAAATGAAAAATTGGAGCAGGTCGGTAACGACAGAGATGCAATGATGGGGATCAGGGCAGAAGCAGATAAGATCAAAGAGAAAAGAATTGAGAAACTCAAAGAGATATTATCAGCAGATAATATGAAGAAGTTAACTGAATATGAGGCTAAATTATCAGAACGTCCACAACGTCAACGTCAGGGAGCAGGGATGCCTCAAGGGCAACCCGGAGGTGGCAGACAGCAAGGACGATAGTAACAGTAACTTCATCGGAGAATAAATATTGTGGATAAGCCAGTTACCCAATCAGACATAGTGGAAGGTCTTAAAAGTCTTGGTTTAACACAAGGTGATACTGTCTTTGTTCACAGTTCGTTAAGCTCTTTCGGTTATGTAGAAGGCGGAGCGGAAACAGTTGTGAAGGCTTTTCTTGACGTGATCGGTCAGGATGGCACACTGGCTGTCCCAATATTTCGTAATTATTTCTGGGACGGTCCAGATCAAGTATGGGACAGGGAAAATTCTCCTTCACTTATGGGACGGATATCTGAGACCGTCAGGACTTGGGAGGGCAGTCGGAAAAGCTATCACGCCCCACATCCGATCGCTGTCATAGGTAAATATGCAGAAGATATAACAGAAAGGTATAATATCACAGATTTTTCTATTGATAGCCCTTTCGCTAGACTGCTTGAATTGGATGCTTGGATCGTCCTTATAGGTGTTGACTATAATAGTTGCACTATGATCCATATTGTCGAAGAACGGGCGGAAGTACCATATCGGCGATGGATCGATCTGACAGGAACGGTAATATATGATGGCGTCTCTCAGAAAAAAAACTACCCATTTTTTGCAAGACAACCAAATGTCAATTATGATTTCACACCACTTGGACAAAGTATGGAAAGCGAAGGATTGGTCAGAACCACTTTCATTGGAAAAAGCTTTGTCCGTGCATTTCGTTCAAGAGATATGTATGATTATACTATGCAAATGATCCGCCAGGACCCTCTCTTTCTCGTCAGTAAAAACTCCAGATTCGTTGCCCAAAGGTTTATGCCAAATTATAACAAGATGCTTGATGAAAAATTTTCTCAACCACTTCCTTTGATTGAATCAAGAAACCCAGTAGCGCAAAATTTGATAAACATACTCCGAATTCCTAAAAATTCAAATCCACCATCAGTCGAAATGAAAAATCGTTTTGGAACGTCTGATGATCTGATAATCGAGGAACTTCGCTTGAAGGGCAATATCAGCGATTTCATACCTGTTATTATTGCTATGCCAAGGTATCGCAATAAAAGGCTTCCAGCAGTTATATGTCTACACGGGACAGGCGAAACTTGCGAGAGGTTAATGGAACAGCCATTTATAGAGAGAAATGGGTCACTTGTAGGTTGGGCCAGGGAGATTGCCAGAAGGGGATTTGTAGCGATTGCTATAACACAATTCAGTCATCCTCCGAGACGGGAACCTTGGAATTGGGAATTTCCAAAACTACTTCCTGTATATGGTCAGACTGCTATGGGATGGTTGGTTTCTGATGTCATTACTTGTATAGATTATCTTTACCTTCGTCCTGAAATAGATGTGAACAAGATCACTGTCGGTGGGTTTTCACTTGGTGGAATATCAGCATTTTATAGCTTTGTTGTTGATGGACGTATTTCAGCCGGGTTCACGTTTTGTGGTGGTGTTGGGTCTGTTAGAAATCTCATATGCGAAGGTTCAACCGGATTTCATTCTATATATTATTATGTCCCCAATCTCTTATCTGATGGTTTGGATCATCCTCAACTGTTACCCGCTATAATTCCCAGACCATTATTTGTATACGGGACAACCGAAGATGCAGGAATGCCTTTGTCCGGATTAAAGGCTTTTGAAAATGTCGCTGTTGAGGCTTGTCAATCTTTGGATGAAAGAGAAAAGGTCAAGATAATCATAGATGAAGGTCATCACGTTTTGAACTTAAAGGCTTTTGAAAAAATGTTTGTTTGGTTAAATAAGATCAATTCTACATCTTAGGCTTATCGGAAGATTATAGGGCGAATCATTCGCCCTTGATTGCATTAATGGCTTCTGACGATCTCTTTGACCCTCATAAGACGGGAAAGGTTAGACCGTTCCATCTCATCAAGTCTCATAGTTATATATTTTATGGTGTCTTGAAGATTGGGGATCAGGATATATTCCAATGCATTAACTCGGCGACGTGTTACCTCAATTTCATTTGCTAAAAGCTCAATAGATCGTTCAATTTGTGATAGCCGAAGCATCTCTGGGAGGAGTTCGGAATAAGCCCCTAAAGCTGAATCTAGATCAGCGGAGGTCTCCGCGAAGCCATAAGAATAAACGCTACCTTCTGAACTTATATTGAATCTCGGTAAACGTAAATTCATAACTGATGCGGTAGATACCTCCATATTTAGCTTTCGACTAGGAAACATCATAGCTTCTTCCAGTTTTTCTCTGTCCATAACAGAGAGAGCCATCAAGAAACTTCTATGCGCCTTTTGAATACGATTTTCAATATCGGTCCTAAGTTCCCCGACCTGTTCAATTAGTTCGAAGAATCGCCGTATCAATTCATCTTGCTTTTTCTTTAAAAAGTCATATCCCTTCCTTGCCAAAGCTAATCGCTTTTTGAGCTTTAGTAGCTCCATTCGTGTTGCATTAACTTCAAGTATCAACTATTTCTGCCTCCCTGTAAATGATCATTCGTTGATGATCATTTGCTGACCAAAGCTTCTTCCTCTGCTGGTTGATTTAGAAATCTTGGCAAAAACTCCTCCAAATATTGTGGTCTAATACGTTTAAGTTCAGATGTTGGAATTGTAGAGAGCAGTTTCCAACCGAGATCGAGAGTTTCTTCTATTGATCTGTTCTCGTATTCACCTTGTTGTATATATTGTCTTTCAAAGGCATCTGCAAACTTATAAAAGATTCTATCCATATCACTTAAAGCAGCCTCACCGAGAATGACCTCCAATTCACGTGCTGCTAATCCTTTGGTATAAGCATCATAGAGCTGATTAAATAGATCTGAGTGATCTTTTCTTGTTTTTCCTTCACCAATACCTTTATCTTTGAGACGTGATAGTGATTGTGGAGCATCAACTGGCGGATAGATACCTTTTCTGTGCATCGGTCTGCTCAGGACGACCTGACCTTCGGTAATGTATCCTGTAAGGTCTGGAATCGGATGTGTTTTATCGTCCTCTGGCATTGTCAAAATTGGTATTTGGGTTATAGAACCGGGTTTCCCCTTTATCCTTCCTGCTCTTTCATATATGCTTGCGAGGTCTGTGTACATATATCCGGGATAACCTCTTCTGCCGGGGATCTCTTTTCTTGCTGCGGATATTTCTCTAAGTGCTTCACAATAGTTGGTCATATCGGTCAATATCGCTAGAACATGCATACCTTTTTCAAAAGCCAAATATTCAGCAGCAGTCAATGCCATTCTTGGAGTTGATAGACGTTCAATGGCAGGGTCATCTGCTAGGTTGATGAAGAGAACAGCCCTGTCAATAGCACCAGTCTCACGGAAATCTCTGATAAAGAATTCAGACTCTTCAAAGGTTATTCCCATAGCGGCAAAAACGACTGCAAAACTTTCGCCTGTCCCTAAAACTTTCGCCTGCCTTGCTATCTGGACAGCCATTTTCGAGTGTGGTAAACCTGATCCAGAGAAAATCGGCAATTTTTGACCTCTGACGAGTGTATTTAGACCGTCAATACAGGATATTCCTGTTTGTATGAACTCCGATGGATAATCACGTGCATAAGGGTTAAGTGGGCTACCATTTATATCTAATCGTTTTTCTGGCAGTATCTTGGGTCCACCGTCAATAGGTCTTCCTTGTCCGTCAAAAACTCTGCCGAGTATATCCTCAGATACAGGAAGTTCAACTCCTTTTCCAAGAAACCTGACCTTACTGCCCTGTGCACTTACACCTCTTGCCCCTTCAAATAACTGCACAAGTGCCTTATCTTCTGAAACCTCTAGTACCCTTCCTCGCCTGATCTCTTTGTTAGGTAGTTCAACCTCTACCAGTTCTTCAAATTTAACTTTTTCTACTTTTTCAACTAACATAAGAGGACCGGCTATTTCGGATACTGTTTGATATTCTTTAACCATAAAATCACCTCAACCAGTAAATATTGGCTATGCTAATTTAGCATTTATGTTAAATTCAAACATCGCTTTTGCTATGGATATTGGATCAAAACTCTGTTTGTGCGATTATATTTTTCTTTATCTCGTCAAATTTTTCTATTTCGCTTTCGGATATATATTTCGCCCTTGCTATTTCCTCTCGAATAGGCAACGTAGCAATGTCCATTATCGCCATACCAGATTTTAACGCTTGTTCCGCTCGCTTATGGAAAAGCATAACAAGTTCTAACATTTTATATTGTTTAGTGAAAGATGCATAGGTGTCAATTTCGTGAAACGCGCTTTGATGCAGGAAATCTTCACGTATAGATTTAGCTGTTTCCATTATAAGCCTGTTATCTGGTGACAGAGCATCAATACCGATAAGCTGGACTATTTCTTTCAACTCCGCTTCTTGTTGAAGTATTTCTCTTGCGGATTCACGCATATCTATCCATTCAGGAGCTTCTTCACGGTAATAATTTTCTAAGTCTTCGATATACAATGAATAGCTATTAAGCCAGCTTATAGCAGGAAAATGCCTTGCATAAGCCAATTCTGCTTCAAGGCTCCAGAAGACCTTGACAACTCGTAATGTTGCTTGAACCACAGGATCGGCCAAATCTCCTCCGGGAGGCGAAACCGCGCCGACAACACTTAGGGCACCTTCTCTATTATCAGAACCAAGGCAGATAATTCTTCCTGCTCTTTCATAGAATTCCGCTATTCTTGTGCCAAGGTATGCAGGGTAGCCCTCTTCGCCGGGCATCTCTTCAAGACGACCTGATATTTCACGCATTGCCTCTGCCCATCTTGACGTTGAATCAGCCATCAAAGCGACGCTATATCCCATATCACGAAAATATTCCGCTATGGTAATACCTGTATAGACCGATGCCTCACGAGCAGCAACAGGCATGTTTGAAGTATTTGCGATCAAAACTGTCCTTTTCATTAATGGTTCGCCACTTTTTGGGTCTAACAAATGTGGGAATTCCATAAGGACGTCTGTCATCTCGTTTCCACGTTCTCCGCAACCGACATAGACGATAATCTCTGCATCTGCCCATTTAGCTAATTGGTGTTGAATTACAGTTTTGCCCGAGCCGAATGGCCCTGGGACACAGGCGGTCCCGCCCTTCCCTATTGGAAACAAAGCGTCAATAACTCTTTGTCCTGTAAATAGCGGAATATGGGGAGGCAATTTCTTCTTTGATGGTCTTGGTTCTCGGACAGGCCATCTTTGCATCATTGTAATATCTTGGACACCGTCCGCAGTCTTCACTTTTGCTATTACATCTGTGACTGTATAATCTCCCTCATTTATTTCAATGATCTCGCCTTCAATGTTTGGCGGAACCATAATTTTATGATTAACTATGGTAGTCTCTTGGACAGTGCCTATGATATCTCCGCCAGTAACTTTGTCGCCAGCTTTGAGTGTTGGGACGAAATGCCAAACCGCATTTCTATCAAGTCCTGGAACTTCAACGCCTCTTGGAATAACGTCCCCAGCTATCTGTTGAATAACGTTAAGTGGTCTTTGAATTCCATCGTATATCGACCCGATTAAACCCGGACCTAGTTCAAGGCTAAGTGGTTCGCCTGTGGATTCAACTGGTTCACCAACGCCTAGACCAGCAGTGTTTTCATATACCTGTATGGATGTCCTATTTCCTTTTATCTCGATGATCTCACCGATAAGCCTCTGTTCGCTAACCCTGACGACGTCAAACATTCTGGCGCCTTCCAAACCCTCTGCAACAACAAGAGGTCCTGATACTTTTACTATTCTACCTTGTTTCATCTCCAAATAATACTCCTTTATGATCAGTAACCTGTCATCAATGATCGGTAATCCGTAAATAAGTGCAAATTATTTATCAATTTTTAGCTAATCACCGATAGAATTAATCACGGATCACTAACCACCGTTCACCGACTATAAAACATCTGCACCTGCTGCCATTTTCACCAAATCTTGAAGTCTTTTCATAGCAAGTCCTGTGGAGCCCCTGTTGCTTGGGATCATAGTGATAACGGGAAATGTCCTACCTTGTAGTAAATCCGATATTTTGTTAGGCTCAGGTGCGATCTGTTCAGTAACGAAGGCAACTTTGTAGTCTCTTTTAATTATCTCTCTTAAGGTAGATAAACACTCCTCTTTACTATTGACAGGAAATATGTCAACTCCCAAAGATTTAAATCCTAATATTGAATCTTTATCGCCAACCATAGCGATTTCAGACATAAGTATCTCGCAACCTTTCGTTTATGATATCTGCTGGCAGATCATTAAGCTTGCCAGTCATTATAATCCTTATAATCTTTATTTCATTTTCTTTTGCTAATAGATACCCAATCAATGGTTCAATACCAAAGATTATATATTTTGCAGGTTTTATATAGTTTATTAAGAAATTATCTGCCAATTTCTCAAAAGTAGCTAGCGAATGTTCGTCTGTCCATTTTCTGATCCCTTCTGTTATCACATCAGAATAATCAGTATTAGATAAAGACGAAGCCAGACTTTCAATAGGATCGTCAAAGTGATTCATAAAAACCTTTTTGTCTATACTACCGCGAGGCAATAAAATTGAGTCGAGTAGGCGAATACTCTCGTCGAGCATTTTGATCCTTATAAAGTTTCTGATATTATTAAGATCAACTATCGCTTTGAAATATCCGATCAAAAATTTATTGGAATACTCTTCCGCTCGTTTGAACATAAAAGAATAACAATGATTATCAATTACTGTATCTATGAATCTAGGATTTTGACTTGACTCATATTGACTTCTGGCAGAATTTAACGCATCTATGATGTAATCTGGCACTGCTTCCACCTTTTTGTCTGACTCGGGCATCACATTAAGCTTCAAAGTTTCCAATGGAATTAATCCAAGATCAGAAGTGACCCCATCAAATTCTGCTTTGAAATTCTCTAAGTAACTTGCTTTAAGAAATGCTTTGAGATTGTGAAAATCCCATTTTATTCTAAATATATTCGTTAGATCCGGATCTTGGGATAGTTCGTCTATTAAGGCATAGGTTCGCCTTAGTTCAACTTTTAACCCCACATCAAAATCAATCGGATCTGAGATAACGGAAAAGGCTGAACCATATTCGCCTTCGGACAATAGCCTTATAACTTCTTGTGCGGAATCTGATTCTAGTAATCTTAATATGGAATTTCTATTAAGCAGACGAGTTTCCAAAACTCTCAGTCGTCCAGAAGCATAACCGTATTTTGTATTTTCTTTATATGAAATGTCTATTTGCGCCATACACACCTGTTAAAGCCAAGATTTCGGCTTTTGTATATATCATCTTATATCCTCCTTCAATATCAAGAAAAGCTTTTGCAATCTCTTTTCAAATAATATTTAATTTAATTGAAGAAGGCATATAATATTATTAAGTTTGCCCAAACAATATTTTTGACACCTCTGCCTCAAGCTCATCTCTGAAAGATTTGAAAAGTGTTTCAAAGGAGTTATTTATCTCAATATTGCCTTTTTTTAAGACAAACCCGCCTAGTATGTTGTAGCTATTTTTGGATATTTTCAGATTGCCTTTTTTGCCCGATTTTATAAGCTCCTTATTTACATCCCTGATGAAATTTTCGCTGATCCGAGTTTTGTCACGAGTAGAGAGAATTATCTCCTCGTCACCTGTTTGGACGCTGGAAATAAGCATCTTCTTAATAATCTGTCTATATTCATCATCCTTCATTTGGACGAGGGTATTCAAAGCTTGTTGAAAAGCGGAATCAATAGCATTTTGTTTTTCTGCAAGTATTTCCTTGCGGAATTCGAGATTAGCTGAGGATATTAACCTCTGTCTGCGTTGTTGAGCTTGGGCTTCTGCTTTTTCCAGTTCTCGAGCCTTATAAGCCATTGCTTCATCCCTTGCACTCTGCAAAATTCTATTCGCTTCTTTCAACGCTTTATCCTTGATCTCGGCGATTTGAGCTTGGGCATCTTGTTTTATACGCTCTATGATTTTTTCTAAGGACATTATAAAACCCCTTGTTTATTATCCACCGACTTGAATACCACTGAGCAAAAATATCGTGGTGATCAAACCAAGAATAGCGTAAAACTCAACGAAAACTCCGTAAACAAGTGCTTTACCTGATTCAGTAGGCTGTTTAGATGTAAGCGCAACTCCGCTTGCACAGACTTTTCCTTGAAATATAGCAGATACCAGACCAGCAAATCCCACAGGAAAACATGCCCACATAATTTGAAGCCCTTGTGCTGTTGTCATAGACGCAGCAAGTGCCCCGCCTGCGGTTAAACCCAATTTTTGTATGACCAAAAACGCACCAACAAATCCGTAAATTCCCTGCGTCCCAGGCAATGCGACAAGTAATAGATACTTACCGAAGTTTTTTGGGTCTTCGGTCATAGCGCCCGTCGCGACAGTTGCAGGACGGCTTATTCCAACCGCAGAACCTATTCCTCCAAGTATAACAGCAACCGCTGCACCTACGATCGCATAGACAAAACCGGATTGAAACATCATTGTTAATAACGCACCTATTTGATCCATACTTATACCTCCAAATGTTCAGCGACAAAAAATCTATATCTTCAATTCTTTATCTCGTCACTGATCCCTATATATACATACTTTTTCCTAAACGGATTGAACTCTGTTCCGCCACCTTCATAAAACTTGGTGAAGAACTCAACAAATTGAAGCCTCATGGAGTGAATAAATCCTCCAAGTGAGTTGATAGCTATATTAAACGGATGACCAAAGATAAGGACAAGAATAGCAGCTATCTTCCCCGTAGTGCTTGCCCATAACATACCTGCTATTGTGTTTATTGAGCTTGCGATGATCCCGGTTGCTAGCCCAAGTGCGAAAAGTCTCATATACGACAAAGTATCGCCAAATGTGCCTGTGACATTGGTATATAAAGCGAATATGCCAGAACCAATGCGACCAGCGGGATTCTTTACATCTCTGCCTGAGAAAAGGACAATTAAAAGCGCACATAACAGGATAACTGCCAAAACTGCTTGCTTGATAAAGGATGGCACACCAATGCCTACTATGCCTAGAACAGGCACTGATGCCAAAATCATAATTAAGACCCAAGGCAGTTTTTCACAGAAAGCAGATATCCAATCTCTGTTTTTAATGCTCAGATACATTTTAACAATAAAACCAAACAAAACTTCCAAATACCCAAAAAGAATTATCAAGACTAGAAATTCAATCTGTTTCACACTTGGATCCAAAATAACAAGATGTCGCAGAAAAGAGCCTGATCTCTCCAAATCTTTGGCTGTAATTCCATACCATCCACCTGTGACAGTGCCAATGATACCTGTTGTAAGACCGCAGATAAACAATATCCTTATCAGATCGCCAACGCCTTTTTTTCTATTAAGTAACATTATTAGACCAGCAAGTAAGGCAACTGTAAAACCATATCCAGCGTCAGTAAGACATATTCCAAAGCCTATGGTTAAGAATGGAGCAAAAAGTTTTGTGGGATCAATTTCTCGGTAGTGCGGTATTCCATATAAGCTTGTTACCATACGATATGGTCTTACTACTGGGTTATTCTCCAATTCAACGGGAGGTTCTTCATCATCTGTGGGGTCTGACGCATAAATCTCGATCTCCTCATATTTCTTCGTTAATATTTCCCTCATTTTAGGCACATCGCTTTTGCGTGACCATCCGTCTATTATGAAGGTATATTCTGTATTCAAAAAGGCAGTTTTTATCTCTTCTCTACTTAAAATTTCATTTATATAGTCATAGGTCGCCATCAATTGGGGAATGTGATGCGCAAGTTCTTCACTTCTTTGTCTTATTCTGGTTCTTTGTGCATATATGTCTGCAATGCCGTCGTCAATCTGTTTCAGCCTTTCGCTTATCTTGCCAGAGTTAATGGGAAATGACGTGGTAGAAAAACCATTCTTAGCTAACAAAGGAGCGATGACCTGTTCATCAGATTTGATAAATATAATCACGACGTTAAATTCACCAGTAGTTGCACCAATAATTTCAATAGATATATCGATACCAGATGAATCGGCTTCATTGATAAGATTATCATAACTATTAATGGGGATTATCCCAACTCGGATCGCTGTTTTTTCTGTGTCTTTTAGATTTTCAATTGAAGTATCAAGGTTTTCCCAATTTTTGAGACTCTCTTTTTCACTGCGAAACCTATTCTCTTGGTTTGTCAACCTTGCCAAATGGTCTTCCATCATTTTGCATTCATCACTTATGGAACGCCATTCACCAGATTCAGCCTTTTTGCCGATTTCAGCATATTGGCTAGATGAATAAAGGGGTTTTCCACTGCCCATCAGACCACTGAGCAGACCCTTCTTAGGCTCGTAATTAGATAAATATTGGATTGTAGATTGAAGGCGGGATATATCATTTTGAAGATTACGTATTCTTGTCCTCGATTCGCCCTCTGTTGAAGATTCTACTTCTTCATTTATATTATTTATGTGGACTATCTCAAGTTCTTGAAGGTCTTTTATCAGAGATGCCCGATGTGAATTATGGGCAAATATTCGGACTCTCTGCATTTGGCGGACTGCCATTTATCCGATTATCCTCCCAATGATAAAGGAAGCAGCTTTTGATATATTTGACTCTGCCATTGATCTGAGATTATCTATCTCCGCTTGATTTTCTTCTCTCAGCAAAGCGATCGTTTTTTCTGCTTCCAGTTCTGCATTCTTGTTTATAGCCTTTAATTCCTCAGATACCTGTTTTTTTGCATCTTCTAATATTTTCACCGATTGCTCTCTTGCCTCTCTTATTATCCTATCGGCATCAATTTGAATTTCCTTTAATAGCTCTTTTACCTCTTCCTCAACTTTTTTGATCTTGTCTATTGATTCATTAACCAAAGGCACCACCTCCGCTTTTCCGTAAGCTAAAATTAAAACATAATTATAATCTCATATTTTTTCTGTTGTGTCAAGTGTAAAGCAACACGCAATACCAATGAATAATATCTTTTTTATAGAACATTTATTAGATAAATTTCGTCTACTATTTATTGAAATATTATAATATCAAAATATGTTTAATAAGTAAACAATAAATGTAATGATCCAAGAAATAATAATTGGGTGGTATGAAATATGAACTATAAAATCAATTTATATTTATTTTTAATCTTGGTTTTCTCCATATATAATCTCAGCTATTCTTATACACAAAGTTGGATAGACGGCACTTCTATATTTTATGACGATGCGAAGTCTATACTAAGATCGGTAGGAAATGATTCAAACTTTAATCTTGCACCTTCAATTAATACAGACCCTGCGTTTCGTATAGGGGATATAAAGCAGTTTTATACTCTCAATATGGTCAATTATACTCAACAGATATTAGATGCTTCGTGTGTTATCGTTACGGACAGAGTTTATATTTTTGTTGATAATAAGATTTCAATTGAGCAAAACAAATTGAAATCTTTATCCGAATCGTTTGAGAAAATATATGATACGATAACAAAGCAATTTGGTCCTCCGCCAACTAGGATCAGTAATGATCCGAGAATATATATACTTATATTTGATATAGTTGACGACGCCAGACCAAATGGTGCGATGCTACTTGGATATTTTAGTCCAATAGATCAATTCAGAAATATTGAGATACCTCGTTGGATCAGACAGAAGAGCAATGAAGCTAATATGTTATATATAGATTTAGCTTCGTTAAATGCCAAAAATATAAATGCTGAAAGCGTCATTGCACACGAATTTGCGCATCTTGTTCAATGGGCTAGAGACCCAGAAGAATCAACCTGGGTTAATGAAGGATTAGCGGTTTTTGTTGAAAGCATGCTTGGATATAATGTGAAAGATAGAATATCTGCTTACGAGGCTGATCCGATTGTATCATTAAGAAATTGGGAAAATAAGGTTGAAAATTACGGATTGGCTTATCTGTTCTTTGAATATATTTATGAAAGGTTTGGCGATTTATCTGTTATCACAGATATATTCAAAAGTGAATTAGAGGATATTGCAGGTATAGAAAAGGCTTTGTCGAATCGTGGCATAAATGTAACTTTTCGCGAGATATTTTCTGATTGGGTGATCGCTAATTATCTGGACGACATCAGAATTGGAGATGGAAGATATGGTTATCCCATAATTGACGTTAACTTGAAGCCATCAACTATTGAAACTCAATACCCAATAGTGCAAAAATCGTCAAGCGAGTTGCCTTGGTCGGTCAGGTATATTGAATTTAAAACAGTTGAGAATAATGCATTGATACTGACGATTTCTGAATCGGACAATTTGATAGACATAAATGCTGACTTGGTAATTTTTGAAGAGGGCAATCAAGTTAAAATCTCGTCAATAAAGTCTATTGATCTGCAATCTGGTAGCGCCTTTATCTCTCAAAACAACGATAAGATCATTCTGGTTGTCTCTTCGCAACCTGATCCTCCTGATCAGAATTGGAATTCCAGTTTCTCTTATTCAGCTGAGATAAAAGCAATTCCGAAAACTATATCAGTATCAACATCAGGCAAAGCGATTACCACTTGGGGCAAGATAAAAAGGGATTAAAATTAGAGGTTAAAAATCAGGAAATAACCTTTACATTTTCAACCTTTAACTAATAATGTCCATATCTATCAACCGCTTCTAAAAATGCCTTTATATTCTTTATTGGCACTTCTGGTTCTAAGACATGTGTCGGCGCGATGATCAGCCCTCCTCCTTCGCCGACAGTTTCAATCATATATTTTACTGTTTTTTCTACGTCTTCTGGTGTTCCAAACGGCATTGTTGTTTGAATGCCAATAGTCCCATCAAAGGCAAGTCTATCGCCATATTGTTTCTTTAGCTTTACCGGGTCCATACATTCAGGTTGGACGGGATTTAATATCGTGACTCCTATCTCTATAAGGTCAGGTATAATTGGTTCGATATATCCATCGCTATGATATTTCACGTGAATATCAGGTTTGTTTTCTCTTGCTGCGGAGATAACTTTGGCAAATCTGGGCTTGATCCATTTTCGCCACTCATCAGGTGACATTATCATACGATTTTGCATACCTACATCATCACCTGTCCCGAGCATATCCGCACCAGCTATGCCTGCTGCCCATGCGCTTCTGACGCTCATCTCGGTAATTCTATCAAGCAAGGCAGATGCCAAGTCTTCATTGAGAACAAAGTCCGCAAGAAGGTTATCCATACCACGAAGATACCATGCCATCTCAAATATTGATCCGATATTTGCAACTGCGATCAAGTCTTGTGCTTTGAAGTTATCAGCACATTGCTTTAACGCTTTTAAATATTCCTCATCATAGGGCGGTTCATCGGGCCATGGATATTCCTGGACCTCAATTGGGTCTGTGAAGTTACGCATAGGGAAAATATATTTATCAAAATGGTATTTTGAGCTTGGTATATGACCGATCCCCATTCCATCTATGTAGGCACCTTCGGGTAATTTGATATCTTCGTAATATTTTGAAAAATCTCGTTTTTTCCCTGATGGTTGATACGGGGCACTTATCCCAGCTCCAGGGAATGCGTGTTGATAAACAGAATCTGCAACTTTAAGGCTTTCTTTCACTCTTCTATCCAGATCAGGCGTATACGATATATGATAGACAACCCATTCAGGATTATCACGGTTCATAACTGCAAGGCAATTTTCACGTCTTGTCATAGCCATTTTTAGTTCTCCTTTTTGAACAGGTTTCTGACGAGTTCAACAGCACCGACCGCATCTTCTGCATATCCATCAGCGCCAATACGGTCTGCATATTCTTGTGTTACGGGCGCTCCACCTATGATCACCTTTACTTTATCTCTTACACCTGCTTCAATGATCGCCTCAATGGTATCCTTCATTGAAAGCATATTCGTTGTGACAAGAGCGGACATCCCTATAACATCTGCACCACCTTCTTTTATCTCGTAGACAAACTTTTCAGGCGGAACATCAAATCCAAGGTCTTTAACCTGAAACCCTGCACCTTCAAGCATTGCAGAGACGATATTTTTGCCAATGTCGTGAGTATCACCTTGAACAGTACCAATAGCTATCTTAATAGATGATTTTGTATCAGATTTTGATAAAACAGGCTTTAATATGGCAAGACCTGCTTTCATTGCCCTTGCTGAAACTATTAGCCCCGGTAGATATACCTCATAATTCTTGAACTTTTCCCCTATAATGTCCATTCCCTTAACAAGACCATTGTTTAATATAGTTAAAGCGTCAATACCTTCATCAAGTGCCTGTTTGACCAGATTTTGCACTTTGTCAGCATGACCACTTACAACATTTTCAACGATCGCCGATAAATCTGCCATAAAAAATCTCCTAAGCATAAAAATGCCATATTTAAAGACCATCAGATCTAAAACACATATCATTTCTGATTCTCTTAGAAATTGTCTGAGAATCAGCATCTAATAATGATAATTTAATGTGTGATTCTCAAAACCAATAATCTATTTATGTAATTCTTTATAAACAGCCAAACCGATGTTTTTCAGTGTATAAGGTTTTTGGATAAACTGACCAGCTCCGAGTTCTTGAGCCTTTTTCACTCTATCTGTTTCTGAGTAACCGCTTACAATGATCGCTTTGGTTTGACGAATTTCAATGATCCTTTTATAAGTTTCACATCCGTCAATTCCTGGGTCCATAATCATATCTAATATAACTAGATCAACGGGATTTTTCTTTATATACTCAACTGCCTCTTCCCCACTGGATACCGCTTTAACTTTATATCCCAGATTGTTCAAAAGCAATGATGCCAAGTCCCTTTGTTCTGAAACATCGTCGACTACAAGTATTTTTTCATTATTTCCTTTAAATTGATCTATCGTAATATCTAGTTGTTTTTCTATCTCTTCTCTCGTAATTGGAAAATATAATTCAAAAGTTGTCCCGCTGCCCTCTTGGCTTTTGATGTTGATGTAACCGTTATGGGTTTGCATTGTATTCCACACAATTGTCAGACCAAGACCAGTCCCACTCCTGCCCATCACTTTTTTGGTATAGAATGGTTCAAATATCTTTTTTATATCTTCCTGTGTCATTCCAGTTCCCTGATCAGAGATGATTAAAACCGCATAATCGCCCTTGGGAATATTTTCATATTCGTTGATGTCATTTTCAATACTACGATTTTCAGTAGAAATCGTAATTTTTCCACCATTGGGCATTGCTTCTGCTGCATTTATAGCGAGGTTCATCAATGCTTTATATATTATGTGCTCAGAACCAGAGATATTATATAAGTCTCTATCTAATAATGTTTCGAAAGTTGTTTGCGGATAACGATTCATAAGTTCAATATACTCAGGAGATTTTTTATAATCTTCAATAACTTTATTTAGATTTAAAGTTTTCTTTTCAACTATGCTACTTCTTGTCATCGTAAGTAAATCCGAAACCACTGCAGCTGCTCTTTCTCCGGACAGCTTTATAGTATTGATGATTTCTCTTAACTTCTTGTTCTCTGCATCATCTGGAATTATGCATAGTAGATAATCCGGATATGTCACAAGCCCAGTGAGAATATTGTTAAGATCATGGGCAACTCCGCCGGCTAATCTTCCTATGCTCTCCATTTTTTCTTGCCTTGCAATCCGTTCTTCAAGTTTTTTTCGCTCTTCTTCCATCCTTTTTCGCTCTGCAATCTCCTGTTGAAGTTCTTCATTTACCTTAAAAAAGTCCAATATTAACCTTGCTAATGTGCCAAATTCATCTCGTTTATTTTGAAGGTTGCTTATATATGTAGTATCTTTGGTTTGCAAACTCTTGGATATCAATTGCAGTGGGTTGACAACATAATAAGATGAGATCACTAGAATGAAAATTAGAATGATAGCAGAAAATAAAATAAATAGAATAAACTCATTTTTAAATATGCTATTAGCAACTGAAATTAGATTGGACGTAAGCCCGATATTAATGTATCCAATAGGCTCATTGTTCCAAGAATTTAATGTCTTTGTGAAAATGACTGCGTAGTTATTTTGGGACAATGAAGAATTATTATGGGATTGAGTAATTTCTACTGTGCCACCAGTTAATTCTGACAATTCTTTAATATATTCTTTATCTAGTAAGCGACTGGCGAAAAAATATCCTTGTGGCGTTGTCTTTCTTTCACTGTCAAAAGAGGGATGAATAGTTGCGCCACGGACCTCTAATATACCTTTGCTTGTATCGATAAAAAAATGGCAGAAACGCTCTTTTTTAAGAAGAACCGTAATAGCTTCTTTTGGAATGATGTTTTTCAGATTAATTTCATTAGATTTACTTAAGAAATAAGCCAGTAAATGCTTTTTGGTGTAGACCCAAAGTGCATTAGCTTTATAGGATGTCAAAACAGGTTGATCTAACTGAGAGGAAGCCCAAGAGTTATCTTGGATATTGTTGACATAATCAACCATCTCGTCCCAATAAGTATAATCATAGACAAGCATCTCTAATAATCGCCCTTCTAGTTTTAGAAGACGATTAATATCAGTTTCTTTATTAGCTTTTTCACTATTAGCTAAAGAGATTAAACCTTTTTTCTCTATATCGATTTGAACTGATATTACTATCAGAACTAGGGACAGGATTAAAACCAATAAGATGATCAGTTTAACAAGTATATTCATCTTTTTGATAGCTCCTTTTAAGCATTATATCTGCTCAAAATATCTCTTTCTTTCCCAATCAGTTACAGCACGATCAAACAAAGCCTGTTCAGTTTCAAAAAAATGTATATAATGTTCAACAACGTCGTCGCCGAAAACTTGGCGTGCGAAATTGCTTTTTTTGAATTCGTTAATAGCTTCTTGCAATGTATAAGGCACTTTTGGTAATCTTTCAGCCTGATAAATATCGCCGACAAATGGTTCTGGTGGCTCAATTTTATTACGTATACCATCCAAACCAGAGGCAAGGATGGCTGAATATAAAAGATAAGGATTAACATCTGCGCCGGGAATGCGTGATTCTATTCTCAAAGATTTGCCTTTGCCAACTATGCGAAATCCTGCGGTGCGGTTATCATAACTCCAAGCTAATTTCGTCGGTGCCCAAGAGCCAGCTTGATAACGTTTATACGAGTTTACAGTTGGAGCGTAAAATGGCATCAATTCTCTAACATGAGCGATCCAACCGCCTAAAAACCATCGAAATAAGTCCGATTCATTAGAACCATTTTTTATGAATAAATTATTATTCAACTCCAAGTCCCAAAGGCTGATATGGACATGACAACTTGAACCTGCAAGTTTGGAATCAAATTTTGCCATAAATGTAACAGATAGACCCAATTGATCTGCTACTTCTTTAAGGCACTGTTTATAAAGGATATGACGATCTGCCATCGTAAGTAGATCAGAATATTGTATATTCAGTTCATGTTGGCCTGGTCCCCATTCACCTTTGCTAAACTCAACCGGAATACCGCTCTGAGAAAGATGCTTACGGACAGAGGAGTTAAGGACTTCCTCCCGTGTCCCTTGAAATATATGATAATCTTCTATGTATGCTGAGAACGTTTTCATATCTTGATAATGCTTGGAACGTGCATCGCTATATGATTCATTAAATATAAAATATTCAATCTCCGATGCCCCTTGAGGCATAAATCCCATTTCAATGGCTGTATCTACCTGACGTTTTAACATGCTTCTAGGTGAAATGGAAATAGGAGTTTCATTGTTATCGCAGACATCACATATAACTATTGCAGATTTTTCTAGCCATGTAGCTTTACGAAGCGTTTTCATATCTGGGACACAATGAAAATCTCCATATCCCAGATCCCAACTTGCAAATTTATATCCGGGAATGGGCTCCATATCCATATCCACAGTGAAAAGGTAATTACAAGCGTGCATACCTGAATGGACAGTGTGATCAAGAAAAAAATTTGCATCAATACGTTTTCCCAAAAGCCTTCCATATAGGTCAGGGAAAACTGCCACTACTGTTTCTATTTCAGTTGATTGAACCTTCTCCTTTAATTCCTCAATAGTTAGCATACCTTTAACATCTCTCTTGATCATATACCTTTTCCTTTTTATGACGTTTTTGTGCATATTCTCTGGAAGCGTCAACAAACGAAGTGAAAAGCGCAAATATTGGCGGATTATTTTCATACATTCGTTCAGGATGAAATTGCACTCCAATAGCATAAGGATGAACTATACTTTCAATAGCCTCTATGACGCCATCACAAGATACAGCAGATATTACAAAGTTTTGTGCTACATCTTTCACTGCTTGATGATGAAAAGTGTTTACCATTATATCGGTTACCCCTATTATATCATACAATTTACTTTGGAATTTTATCTTAATTGGATGCATATAATCAGGATCATTATTTGATTGCTGATGATCTATGGAATTAGCGATTTGTGATGGGATGTCCTGATAAAGTGTTCCTTTCATAGACACATTTAACGTCTGTATTCCCCTGCATATACCGAGTATTGGTATGTTTTTTTCGAAAGCCTTAGCAGATAGGAACAACTCTATTTTATCCCTAGCAGGATCAATTCTGCCCAATTTGGGATGGTGTTCTTCATAAAAATATGACGGGTCTATGTCAACTCCGCCAGAGAGCAATAACCCATCTATTATATCAATATAGTCTCCAAAAGAGGATTCCTTCCGTGTCAATGGAAAAACGACAGGCGTTCCCCCCGCGTCTTCTATTGCATGAACATAGTTGTTATAAATTCTGCTATCATTAGTTCCTTTATTACTTGTCCCACAAGTTATCCCGATCACAGGTTGCATAAGAATTCCTTTTCTTCTTAGAAATTTTCAATCTTTCAGAGACGGTAGTCAACAGCCCAAGTGCCATCAGCGTTAAGGCGAGGCGACTTGCTCCAACACGTCAATGTATTTTCAGAAGCATGATGCTCTTTTAAATACTCTATCAATATTTCGTGCATTTGTTTCACTATATTTTCATTGTCAGATGCGACGTTGTTCTCTGCCAATGGGTCTATGGTCAGGTCGTAAAGCTCAGGTGTCCCATTGGCGCCAACTGGTGCGTAGCCCCATTTTGACGTTATAACAAATGGTGTGGATGCTTTTGCTGGAACAGAACCTGCTTCTTTTGGAAGGACATAACATCCACATATAACTACATCTCTGTGATGATCCGAATGATTTTTTATACATTCTGCAAAGGATTTACCGTCAAACTGCTCTGGCGGGTCTACATCTATCCCTGCAAGTTCACAGACTGTTGGGATGAAATCCATCGGTTGTGCAAATAGACTAAGACTTCTTCCACCGGATATATTTGGGACAGATATCAAAAATGGAATATGACTGATCTCAGGATACAATGGCCAATACCTGTCATCTTTTTCGTTAATATTGCTCTTTCCTGTTCGTTCGTGTTCTCCGATGGACATACCATGGTCGGTAGTAATAACTACGATGCTATTTTTCCATAATTGAAGGTCGTCAATTTTCTGCAATATCCTTCCGATCCAACGATCTACTAATTCCGATTCAGCACAATAATGGGCTCTGAGGTTAAGAAGTTCTTCTTCTGTATAAACGTTTGAATGACCATAGTTTGGATGTAACATAGGTATCCCATCGTAGTCAGGTGTGTATCTTTTTACCATATATTCTGGCGGGTCCCAAGGTTCATGGGGGTCAAAGAAATCTACCCATAAGAAGAACGGATTATAGTTATAGTTTTCTTCAAGCCATTTGATTGCCAATTGCCCTGTTTGTGATGGGAAAGTGTCAGATTCAAGCCTCCAATATCTGTTATGCCAGCGATGAGTATCTACCAATGGATGCCCCTTATATATCGGATTTAAACGAGTTTTTTCAAAAGGCATGACGGTTTCTATTGGGTCATTTAGATGAAGTAATGCCTTATCGCCTTCTTGTCCACGATTTTGAATAGCAGCGTCAAATCCGAATTGAAATCTTGAATTAAACAGATGAGGGCAATCACAGATAAGCTGTGTTGCATAACCTTTGGCACTTAATATTCTCGCTATATGGTTTCTTCCACTTAAATCTATCGGTTGCCAGCCATAATTGACCCAACCTAGTCTCCCTGTCGCTATGTCAGTCCGATGAGGGATAGTCGGAAAACTGCCTGTATAAAAACCTTCTATGGATGTCGCACGTTCAGTTGCAAATTTATCAAGCTCAGGTGTTCGCACTGGCATCACTTTTGACCGATCAAACAGGTTATCATAACGAAATGTATCAGTTATTATTAAGATAATGTTATACACACTTGTTCTCCTTTATTTTGCTGATTATTTTTCTGAATTATAACAATATTTAATAGCACATTTTTTTACTATTATCAATTAAAAAATGACTTACTCAGAAGAATTAACTAAATATTAACAATTGCTTAATGATCAATTAACATTTGTAGATTAAAATATTGTTTGTTAAGAAGTGAACAACTAGGGGGGAATAATAATGAAAAATTTTTTCGCAGGAGTGTTAACAATAGCTATAATATTTTGTTTTTTTAGCTCAATAACGTTTTCTGCAAATATTGAATTAATTGGTGCTGGTGCAACCTTTCCACTTCCTCTTTATACAAAGATGTTTGATACCTATAATAAGAATACCGGCACAAAAGTAAATTATCAAGGTGTTGGTTCCGGCGCAGGTATAACACAGTTAACGAATAAAACAGTGGATTTTGGTGCATCAGATGCTTTTATGAGCGACGAAGAGATGAAAAAAGCTGGTGCAGAAATTCTACACATACCGATAGCTCTTGGATCTGTTGTGCTTACATATAATCTTCCTGGCAACCCGAAGCTCAAATTTAGCCCTGAAACGATAGCGGATATATTTCTAGGTAATATAACAAAGTGGAATGATACGAAGATCAAGGCTGATAACACTGGTGTATCGCTTCCCGATATGAATATAGCAGTTATACGTCGTTCAGATGGAAGTGGGACAACTTATATATTTACAGATTATTTGAGCAAGATCAGTGAGGATTGGAAAAAAGGTCCTGGCACAGGAAAATCATTAAATTGGCCGACAGGTCTTGGCGCAAAAGGGAATCCCGGCGTTGCAGGGCTTATAAAACAACTTCCGGGATCAATCGGATATGTTGAGCTTGTGTATGCGATTCAAAATAAGATGCCTGTCGCATCAATAAAAAATAAGTCAGGCGTCTTTGTAGAACCCACAATAAAATCAACAACCGCATCAGCCATGATGGCAATTCCACCAGATACAAGAGCCTCTATAACTAATACCCCAGCAAAGGATGGTTATCCTATATCGGGATTTACATGGATCATAATCTACAAAGAGCAAAAATACGAAGGTAGGACCAAAGAAAGGGCAGAAGCATTGATGAAATTGCTTTGGTGGATGACACATGAAGGTCAGCCTCTTGCAGATCCATTACATTATGCCCCATTGCCTAAAGATGTGGTTACAAAAGTTGAAGCAATTCTTCGATCAGCAACTTACGATGGAGCAAAGATTTTGAAATGAAAATAAGACACAAAATAATGCCTTACTTTTTGCTAAATGGTTAATATTCCTAAGTGAAAGACAGAGCTTGTTTTTGCCCCCTTTTCTGACGACCTCAAATGATGATGGGCGATCGCAAATATGCCCATCATCACTAATCTACGTTAATGATACATTTAGGCAAATAGAATTAGAAAGCTAAACTAAAAGAAACTGCATGCCAATTTGTGACTCTATCGCCATAAAAGGCGTAGTTGAAGTCAAGAAACAGCAGACGTAATCCCGCACCAAGAGTTAGAAACCCATCGTTACTGCCGATCCTTCCAGACAAAGCAATTCCCTTAGGTCTCCAAACCAACTCAAAACCGGTTCTTAATTTCGGATCATCACTGTTCATATCGCTTATACCAGCAGACACTATTGCATCGATCATAGGGATATCGGGATTTGGTATTTTGGCAAGGTTAACTGATGCAGAAATACCGACAAGCCTTTCAGGGGCTTCATCCTTTATATTTTGATATTTGATTCCACCGATAAGGTCGCGGAATGTCAGACCAAGTCTTGCAGTATCATCACTTATAGAAGCCATAATTCCAGCATTTATATTAAATCCAGATCCTATAGCCATACTGGAAAGCGGGTCTTCAGGATCAAAATAGCGGTTTTTAAAGTCATCATCTGTTCCCTTTATCCCATCGGGACCATCCATGCTTAGCAGGTCTTGAATACCTATTAGATCGTCTTGATCGGTCAATATCCATCTGTTTACCCTTGCAACGCTTAGCCCGACAGATAAGTTCAAAGGCGATAAAACTATCGGAAACTTGACCGCAGAAGACAAACCATAAGCAGTCTCTCCCATTAGCCTATAAAATATTGCATCGTCTAATATGTTAATTATCGGATCAGTCCAATTTAAGCCTCGTCTTATAACCTTAATCTGAGAAACGGACCATCCATGACCAAAAATCCCAAGTGTAGCACCAAAATCCCCGATGTGATAAGGTATCATAACCATGATCGGGACGCCACCATCTATTGCTATATTTTCTTTTGTCAATCTTTCCAATCTATTTATCAGCCTCGTTCTTTCATCTTTTAAGCTAGAATCCCCTAATGGATTGGAATTGTTGCTGAGCTTTTCCAAATCATCTATTAGCTCGTCAATATCTTTTGTCTCATCATAAAAAGCTTGTGTAGGTATTAACCTTAGCGGTTGAATATAGACTTTGATCTTTCTAACAGATGCTATGCCTGCTGGATTATAATAAACCGAATCATTATTATCGGATATTGCATCAAATGCTTCTCCCATACCCATTGCTCTGACGCCTCTATATGGCACAACCCATATCTTATCGGAATCTGACGCTAGACCAATTTCTGCATAAATCAGAATACCAAACAAAATCACCATTATAGGTTTATATATGTTTTTCATCATATCTTATCCTTCCTGATAGCTTGTATAGCTAAATCCCCACGATTCTGCATTCTGTTTCATTATTGAATCGAATTTATCTATTTGACTATTAAAATCTCTAAGTGCATTTCTAAGTTCTGCATTATAATCACTTAAAAGCCCAACAGCTTTCTTGAAATGCCACATAGCAGAATGAATATATGGAGGTCCATTCACCGTAGATGAGTTTGGCTTTATACTTATTAATTTTGGTTTAACGGCGGCGTCACTTATAAGGTCTAGTGCATCGATTATCGCCTGACGTTCTTTTTCTGTAAAGACATTTGGATATTCAAGGGGATTTTTCACCGAGTCCAGTTTAGCTTTTACTTCATTAGAGATACCATAAGTAAACCATTCGCCTGAACTAGCATCGGGATTGTATTCAATTATAAATGTCGTTTTTGGATCGTCAGAGATTAGTAACCTCGATATTGCATCAAGGAGGTATGCAAGTCCAAGATAAAAATGCACGATACCGCGGTCGCTAACTGATCCTATTGGGGGAGCCATTTTCGATTCTTGTTCTATTTCGGATATGACGATATTCAACTGAGTTATAGCATCTGCGATCTTTTTTTGTTTTTCCTGACTTGCTATGCCATCTGGCTTGGGAATTAAATTCTGTGGATTAGTCAATTCACCAGGGTCTTTAAAAGATACTATAACACCCACATCTTTAAGGTTTTTTTCTGCTTCTTTAAGCGCAGAATCAGCTTTTGGAGTTGAACCAATAGCAGTGATGTCTTCCTCTCTATCGGCACAGCCTATAATTAGAGCTAACAAAAATAAATATACAATTGACAAATTTAACACACGAAACATAATTTCCTCCAACACTTTTGATCATTGATTGACATCTTTTTTAAGCTCTGATGGAAGTTGAACAGTTCTTTGTTGAAGCTGTATAACTCTTTGCCTAAGCCTTTTTATTATTTCTCTCTGCATATCAGACCCGGTTATTTCAACATCAGTAATTTTAATTCCGTAAACAGAATCACGGACGAAATATAGGCTCTGAACATTTCCTTCAACTATAATATCTATGATCTTTTCGATATTATTTATCGCTGAGTCATAATCTTTTTGCTCTTCTTGTATAGCAGATATATACGAATATACAGCAGCTTTTCTACAAGAATTCGGAGATTCATCTATAAATCTTCTGAAAATATCAAGTGCTTTAATTTTGTCTTTTACGTTTTCATAATATACCTTTCCTATTTTGAAAAGTGCCTGATCGGCGAGACTATCTTTAAATCCCTCCCTCTCTTGGTATATTATTTTGGGATAGTCATTGATAACTTTTTCATATTCGTTAAGTGCTTTTGTGTAATCTTTGAGATATAACCTGTATATTTCTCCCATTTGATAATGAGCTTCTGCCGATCTATACACATCTGGATATTGATTTACAAGTTGAGTAAATTTCTCGATGGCTTTTGCGTAGTCTGGCTTTATTGTTTTTCTGATAGTTCTATCGGTTTTTGATCGTGATGGAATATTTCCGGAGTAGATGATTCCCATTCTATATAAAGCTTCTGCGGCCCAATAAGTATTTGGATATTCTGTGACCACAATTTCATATTCCTTCAAAGCCTTTGGATAGTCTTGTAAGATATTTTCATATATCTCCCCCATTTTATATTGGGCTTGTGGTGCATCTTGAGATTTACTCTTGGCGATCTCTTGACATATTTGTATTTCTGTCAATATTTCCATGTTTTTTGCCTTGATATAAGCTTCTTTGGCATATTCACTATCTGGATATTTTGCCATTATCTCGCGATAAAGGTTTAATGCAGAACGATAGTTTCCGGACGCATTAAGTATTTCTGCGCGCTCCCATTTAGTTTTGGGGGCTAATCTTTTAAGCTCTTCTATCTTTCTACTTATAACTCCTTCTAAATCTTTTTCACCGAGTCTTCCGATATCCGCTAATAACCTCGATTCGCCTTTTGGATATATTTGAATAAATAATTCAAAGGATTCTATGGCACTATCATAATCTTTTAGCTTCTCATAACACATCGCTTGCCAATATACCCCTGCTGGGAATTTCCAATATATAGGATATTCTCTGAGAAATCTTGTAAACACCTCACTTGCCTTAGAATATTGACGCAAGTCATTATAATAGATCATTCCAATTTGAAACATAGCCTCAGCGCTCATTTTGTCTGTTACATAATGGCGATCTAAAACTTGCTGATATGCAGATATTGCTTCTTCTGGCAAATGGAGAACATATCTATATATATCCGCTATTTTCAATTGAGCTTCTACTGCTTTTGGATTGTCGGGATATCTCTCTACAACTTTTCTATATTCCTTGATAGCTTGTTCTGGATTATTTAAGTTTTGAGGTGAAAATAGCTCTGCTATCTCAAACTGTATTCTTGCAGATATATCCGAGCTTGGCTGGTTTACGATTATTTTATTATAAAACTCTATCTCATTGAGCGCATTTAATATTCCTTTAATGTTAGTTTCTGCTATTTTGGAATACCTTGTTCCAGAATATTGTCTAATTATATTTCTGTATTCATCTATTGCCTTATCATAGTTGCCTAGACGACGATAGGAATCAGCGATAAGTGTTTGACTGACGGCAGAATAGCCTTGAAGTTCTTCCGAAGGACTTTCTGATGATTGTTTGATATATTGTACCTTCTGAAATGACGATATCGCTTGATTATAATCGTGGATATATTCATAATAAATAGAACCTATCTGATAATAAATTAATGCTTTTTGGTCAGGCTGATCTGCTGATTTAAGGAGATCGTTCAACTTATTAATGGCAGATCTATAATCTCTTGCATTTACAAATTCAGAAATATCGGGCCATAAACCCTCCGTATCATCTCCTATCGCGTGCATCTGAGATGATAAGAAAGCAAAAACAATGATCTGAATTATTATGTAAGCAATTTTGACCTTGTTGGAATTTATTTGTTTTTTTGCTATATACATTGAAATCATATTCCAGTCTTCACCAGTTCTATGTTGTTAATATTTTCGTCTTGCATGCCATACTCAGAGGAGAGTATAGTATTAATCCTTTTAAGGGCTTCCCTAGCTGCTTCTGTATTTGGATAACGGTCAATGATCATATCGTATCTTGATAGCGCACGTCTTGCGTCACCAAGCGAAAAATATATGAAATCCGCATCCATAAGCAAATCCTGCGAACTTGTCAATTCGGACTTAGCAGTTAGGACATCAGGCTTTGGCTTGATTATTAAAGGTTTGGAAGTTTTCGTCTCATTTTTGGTAACGAAGGGCAAACTTGGTTTGGCTTTCTTAACAACTGTCGGTTGGGCTTTAACAACTTGCTTGGTCTCTTTTATTGTTTCATCTTGAACTTGAACTGGCACTGTTGGAATGCCCACAACAATTGATTCAGGAACATCATTTGACCGAAACTTCGTTATTCCAAAAGTAACGATAAGAGCAATTGCAATAGTTGCAATCGCTGGTTGCAATATGAACTTGCGGACAGTGACTTGTCTTCTTTTCTGTTTTATAGCATCTTTTGCTATCCTTTTATATACATTCCACATAAACCGTTCTTGGTCAATATTGATATTTTCAGAGTCAATTTCATACATTCCAACTTTGTTAAGAGCCATACGGCGCGTTTTCAGGTCTTCTGAGCATTTCTGACAAGTTTTCAGATGATCTTCAAACTCAATTCTTTCTTCTATTGTGATAGTATTGTATAAGTATGGTCCAAAAAGATTTTTTACCTTATAGCATTGCTTCATATCATACACCCCCAAGGGCTAAAAATTAAGTGATCATCTATTCTTCTATAAAATCTTTGAGCAAATCTCGCATTTTAGCGGTAGCTCTTGAAAGATGAGCCTTTATAGTTCCTACAGCACAATTCATTATCTGGGCAGCTTCTTCACGGGACAAACCACCATAATGGCATAGCATAAACACTTTTCGCTGTTGAGGGGAAAGTTCTTCTGTTGCTTTAATAACTCGTCGCCTTAGTTCGTCAGCTTGTGCGTTATGCAAAGGATTTTGTGATGGATCGGTTGTTATATTTAATATTGAGCTATCTTTATCGTCAAGCGATTGAACCTGATGACGAACTTTTGATCTGTGATAGTCTATACAAAGATTCATTGTAATTGTTCTTAACCATGTATAAAAGCTTGCCTTTGGCTTCCATGTTGGTATTGCTTTGAAAACTTTGGCAAACACCTCTTGCGATATATCCTCTGCATCTTCATGGTTACCAGTCATTTTCAAAGCCAAAAGATAGATCTGCCTGCTATATTTGTTCATTATCTCTTCAAACGCAGACATATCACCTTCTTTTATACGGTTTACGAGTGTCTCATCGTCTATCATCAAAAACAATCCCTTGTTTTCTGTTAATCGCTAATGTTTAACGAGGGTAACCATAACAGAGTTTACAAAAATTTAGTTATATCAAATCAGTTTCGTCTCGGTCATAAAGAAAGGGATTGTTAAACTTTTTAAGCAAATTCCCTGTTTTTGATTTTATTTACTCTTTTAAGACATCAAGACTGCTGATCGGATACCATCCATCATCTGAGCGACCTTCTATGGCTAAGCGGATAGTAGGTTTACCAGTATTTTTATCAACGATGCCGATTGATAATTCATAGCTCCCTGCTTTTATATCATCAGGGAGTTTTATAGATTTATTGATCTCAATTTTACCTGGCAGCCAGCCTTTTATTGATGTATCATCTATTATAATCTTAGATACCTCATTGTTTCTGAGGCGAAATGCCAACATATAATCCCTATATGGAGGTGCAACCCCCACATTTTCCCATATCATAGAGATCAAAAACGCGGAATTTTTCTTCACTATTTTAGGATGTTTAAGCTGTCTTAAAACAATACGGTAACCGATCTTTTTCAGAAATCTTTCAACTTCATGCATAGTGCCTTCTGGGATCGGCGCTGATTTATTGTTCATATAACTGACATGATAGCCAAGACCATAGTCAAATATATATCGTATATCCCAACCTTCTTGTTTCCACTTTCTCATATCCCAACAGCTTTCAAATGCAACAGGGGCTGATTTCCACACATTTTGGGCGTTAGTTTTTGCAATTTGTTGTGGATAAAAGCAATCCATATGGTTCCAAGTTTTTGAAAATCCACCCATATCGCCTAGACAGTCCGCACGCCAACCACAGCCATTTTTAATAGCATACACCATTCCGTTTTCATCACCGATTAGCATAACTTTTGGAGTTTTAGGGAATGCCTTGCACCATTCGTCAATTATAGCGAGGCGAGTTTCGAGAGAAGGCATTTCCACCCCTGTTCCGCTCATATGCCATTCTCCCCATAGACCAACTGACCCGATGTCTAATAGGTCAACGTCAGGATGACCATCATATCTTTTGCCCAATTCTTGGATAAGTCGAAAATGTGCTTCCTTAAATAATGGATGATCCATATCTGGCACCCAATGTATCGGACCGCTATTTTGATACTTATATTCAAATCCAGGGCAACCTTTGTCTTTTAGCCATTGGGGGACATACATATACTTATTATCAGTTCCAGCACACATTATACGAAAAGCCAATTTCTGACCTGCTTTTTTTGCTCTCTCCAAAATTTGATCAAGCTTTGCAAAATCTATCTGTCCTTCTATTGGCTCAATTTCGCTCCAATAAAAGCGAAAATATACTGATGTGCTTGGCAAAATATTGTCCTCGTCAGCAAAACGATGAAAAGTCTGCCAACCCATATTTGGATTAGCAAGCAGATCATCAATCTCTTTTGGTGTTATTTCTTTAAGATCAGAGACAACAAAACAGCTCAAAGACATTATTAATAGACTGATCTCTCCCACAAAGCACCTCCCATTAAAAATTGACTTAAAAGATAATAATTGCTAATAAGCTGAACAAAAGAATTATAATAAACCAAGTTCTTTTAACATATTGTCTGTTATCTCTATCATTCTATTGATGATGTCTTGTGTCACTTTCTGTCCGAATTCTTTTAAATCAGCACAGCGAGGGTCTTCACCGTAAACACCGATAGGCTTGACAGACATATCATCGCCAAGGACGCTAATATCTACGAGCTCAGGACGCAGAGTTGCCATAATTGAGGTTTCCCATTTGCCTGCATGATCTCCGCCATTGGGATATATATCACGGACAGGGTCTGCCTCTATACCAGCATAGATTTTGATCTCTGGATTCTTTTCCATAAATCTTTGAGCAGTTTTCACTGCTTGTTCCTTTAGTGGATAATGTCCACAAAGGACAAATATAACACGAAAACCGAGACTTTTTAACTCATAATAAATATGCGTCAATAAATGTTCATAAAAGTTTTTCTCTTCTTCTGGTGATATTCCGCCCATATAGTCATCATCGTCAAACGGTTTAAGGTGCATTTTATCTGTAATTTTGTTGTCAACGTTGTAATTGTATTCAAGCAAACTGCTTTTTCTGCTTTCTCCCCAAAAAAGCGGTGGCATAGCCAAGCCTCCGCCATTTTGCGCAGCCCTTATGCAAAGCTCGTGCGCTTTGACAGTATCAAGTCCAAGCGGGTTATGTTCGCCATGCCATTCAATACCTCCTATTGGAAGATAGGCAACGGGTTTCTCCTCCCTTGCACTCACTACCTCGTGGGGCAACATTTCTTCATATCTGACTTTTTTCAATTTTTCCCTCCGTTGTTTTTATTTGTTACATAAAAAATGGTCTTAAAAATATCTTATATTATGTAAAATATCTTAATATTACGTTTCAGTGGTCAATATTACCTTGATGGCATTTCCACTTTTTACTATTTCATATGCCTGATCAATGTCTTTCAACCGCATTATTTCTGTTATAAATGCTTTCATTGGCAGTAACTTATGTTTTGCCCAGCCACAGACTATATTATGTGTTGATGCTTCATTGGGATTTAGGAAACTTAATGACCAATTGCTTGGCGTTCCCCGAAAATCAAGTTCAAATCGTTGAAATTGGCTATAAGGAACTGCTGGCACTCCGTATTGACCGACGATTCCTCCATGAGCAACGGTCTTAACAGCGGAGTTAATGACCTCATAGCTTCCTATTGCGTCAATTACAAGATCAAATCCCTTTCCTTTGCTCATCTCTCTTGCTTTCTTGATTACATCCTCCTTGGATGAATTTATTGTCCCATCTACGCCGAAATCCAATGTCTGTTTCAATCTCTCATCTCTTCTACCTACGATGACAATGTTTGATGCACCGAGCATTCTACCACATATAGCAAAACTCATCCCAACGGGACCACTGCCGAATATTAGAAGACTTTTATCTGCACTAAACCCTGCAATAAACAAAGAACTGAGCGTTTCTTTGACGGTTATAAGCACTGTTGCCTCTATTGGATCAATGCCTTCTGGAATGATCTGTTGCAATACCCATGGGGCAGAAAGTGCGGAACCTGCTTTATCCTCTGCGATAGCCTTACCATCGCTGACAATACCATATTCAGCAAACCCGCCCCAACAAATGTTTGGCACATTAGGGACATCTTTGTAAACCACTTGTGGTCTGAATACCATGTCTCCAACACTATAATTTCTGACCTTTGCACCAACTTCTATTATGCGACCTACGCTTTCATGCCCTAATATAAATGGTAAAGGCGAGACAAAAGGCAATGTCCCCTCTATAATATGACTGTCTGTTCCGTTACAAAATGCACATGCGATTATCTTCACTAGGGCATCATAATCGCCGATAACTGGCATAGGGACATCTTCAGCTTTGACCTCTCCAAAACGCCTGACAACTCCGGCAAGCATAAAAACCTCCTCATCACAAAGTAATAAGCACTGTTGTTAATTCAAAAAGCGTTATAAGATCATTGGCATTATGGTTTAATACGCCTAAGATATATTCAGGGTTTCCACTTCGGACAAAATCGTGATATATCTCGGGCACGAGAGAACTGGGAATGTCGTCAATGCGTCTCCTTTGGCAAACATAATATTCAAGCGTTTGGAGTTTGCAGTTTGGAAATATCCCTCTCCATTGTTTTCTTGAATGAAGCAGAATATCCACATGCGTATAATTCCAATTTGCGAATTTTCTGTGAAATATCATTCTGTCTCTTATGAATGGGATATCAAAAGATTTTCCGTTGAAGGTTACAAGCACATTAAATTTTGGCATAAACTCGCCAAAGTAATGTAAAAGATGTGCTTCTTCGGAATAATCCCTAGCGAATAACTGATCAATAACAAGTTTCCCTCCGTCAAAATAAAGCAAGCCGATTAGGAATAAAGGCGTATTTGAAAATCCAGTAGTTTCTATATCAAGAAAGACAACCTCTTTGGGGTCTGCGGTGAGAATGCTTCTGAAATCATCGTTCAACTTGTTATGATCAATAGATAGGTTAAATATATCTTTATATCTCATTATCAGATTTTCCGCATCATAGCAGAATTTTTCTATATCCTGACGAATGAGATAAAATTCTCCTTTTCCAGCAGAGACCACCTCGCCTGGAAGTATCAGTTCAAGCTTTGTAAGATTTGGCTTTACAGTGATTATATTGTCCATTTATTCTATCCGTCTGATTATTTTTTCGCCTTCAATATAAGTCCAGAAAATCTTTACTATTTCTCCCTTTTTCAAATCATTAGCTCTATCTCCGATCTCTTTGTTGGGTGCTAATACGCCATTTTCCTTCATTACCTTTGGAACCTTAAATGTCACGATTTCTCCTTCAATAGTTTTAATAGTAACTCCTTCTATACTTGATGAGATAACTTCTCCTATGTTGAATTCCTCTGCTGGACGAATTTCCCTCTGTCTTGCTTCTAGCCTTTGGATCGCTGTATAAGGTGGATTAAAATCTGGTTTTATTTTTGTCACTATTTTATATTGTTCTATTGCAGATTCAATTTTCCCCCTATCTTCATATAATCGGGCTAATTTCATACGTGCATCTATATTGTTCGGTTCTCGTCGGACTTTATCTTCAAGATTTCTTATTTCCGAGTCTATTTCCATAGGTTTTTCAGGTTCTCTAAGTCTGTTAAATCTTTGCTCGTCAGGTCTTCGATATTCTTCTTTGGGACGTTCTTCTAGCCTTCTGGGAGGTCTGCCTTCGCCTCTGCGGATCTGCGATTGAGGTAGTGGCATCGGCATTCTCTCTTCAATCATTCTGCTCAACCTAAAAATTTCTTCTCTGAGTTGACGTATTGCCTCATTTTGCTGTCTGATCATATCAAACAGCTCACGGATAACTCTTCCATTGTCTCTTTCAAGTTGCCTAAAAGGCTCTTGGATATTATCTCTCATCTCGGTTCTAAACTCTTTTTGCACGTTCTCATCAAGCTTTTTTTCAACCTCTTCTGCCCAGCATAAGAAGTTTAGCAAAAAAAATACTGATGTAAAAATCATTATAGTTACAAAAGCCTTTTTCATATTTTATCCACCCCCACTAATACATAATTTTTGTTTAGTTTTCGCTTGCGATATATCTCCAATCCAGTAACGCAGACGGTAAGCCAAAAAAGACCGCCGATAAATCCTGCGATAACATCACTGAAATAATGAACTTGAAGATATATTCTTGAAAATCCTATGAGAAATATTATAAATCCCATTATGATTACAACAAGCATACGAAATTTCCACTGTTTGATCTGCCGTATTATAAAGTATGATACCATTCCGTAAAAGACCATTGAAAGCATAGCGTGACCACTTGGGAAACTAAACCCTTTAACCATAACAAGCGTCGAATTACTTATCGGTCGTGTCCTTTGCACCGCTTGTTTTAATATATAATCTAGCCCACCTCCGCCAGCTACTGCAATTATGTATCCAATGATCACAGCATAAAGCTTTTTTGTTAATAAAAGACTGATGATAATCGTGCTTGCTATGGCTATTGTGACCCATTCGCCGAAATGTGTAACGAAGATCATCATCTTTGATAGAGTTTCAGTTCTAAAATAAAGTGTATGATCTAAAACCCACTGATCAATAAAAGTTAGAAATTTGTTACTGACAACATCTTCGGTTATTTTACCAAATAGCCAAACACAAACCACACTTAAAACTAATCCAATTGTCAGATGTATTCCGAGATATCCCTCAGGTGATAACCTTTTCTTAATGAATACTATGATCCGATTCTTTCCGATGAAAAGAAATTTAGTTTTATAGGATTGTGAAAATTTGTCCCATCTATTTTGAAACCAATCTCGTAATTCAAATTGTTTTTTGATAGCCCAAGAATATATTCTACCAAATCCGACAATTATCATCAATATAAAGAATATGAAAACTCCAATCCGCCCAGACCATTTTTCTATCGTTTTCCAACTCAACCCAAAAAAATACCCAAGCAATGAAAATATCAACGCCCAGACAATACAGGCAGAAATATCATAAACTACAAAAACCTTATAAGGCATTTTCGACATTCCTGCGGTAAATGGTCCAAACGATCTGAGAAATCCTATAAATTTACCGAGAAATACGGTTTTCCCTCCATGTTTTTGGAAGTAATCTTCAACCTTTTGGATATGTTTGTATTTTAGGAAGAGAAACCTTTTATGCCTTTCAAAATATCCTCGTCCAAGTATACGTCCAAGGACATATCCAAATGAATCGCCAAATATCGCTCCTAGGCATATAAATGTGGCACAAGTTCTAATGTCAAAATAACCCTGAACAGATAGAAAACCCGCAATTATAACAAGAGTTTCACCGGGGACGATCATACCAAGAAAAGCTGAGCATTCTAGGAAAGCCACGATAAACATGACTATATATCCCCAGTTACCGATTGACTCGACAAAATTCAAAAGCGGCTCAAACATATTTTAATATCCGCTACCAAAAACCTCCTTCGTCTCTCTCCCGACCATTAGTAAATCAGATTAACCATTGTAAGCCAAAATTAAAACATAGTTTTTATTACTTTTAAATTATATGTGTTTTTATGATGTGTAAAAACTGAGAAAGGAAACAGATACAAATTCTTTATAAACTTATTTGTCAACTGAAGTTGCATTGAATTACTTTCTATGATGTTAAAAGTGGTCTATAAAATCATCTTTTTACATCAATGATCTTGCCATTGAAAATTTCCAGGACCATTTTTACCGTTTCATCTTGTAGTGCATCTAATCTCATATCTCTTTGAGATGTTAAAATTTCCTCTTTTGCTTTATCTTCCGACTTTATATTTGATTGAACTGATAATTTCATAGGTTTTCCAGTTATTTCAGAAATTGCATTTTCTAATACCTTTAAATTTTGAGGTTCGCTTATTTGATCCCTGTGCCATTTATATTTGACATCGAAATCAATTATAATTGTGGAATCGTCAATTGACACAATATAAGCTTCCTTTAAAACTGCATGTAAAGCAGGCGGACACTTAGTTTTAAGACTCTTTAAAATGTCTGCCCATTTTTTTTCAATAGGGTCTTGTTTATCAATTTTTGTTAGCTCATTCTCGTTAGGAGTTTCTGTTGGCAATGATATTTTTTCTGGTGCATTTGGTTTTTCAACTGCTAACTCTGGAATTCCTGAATGAATTTTAGACTCTATATCATCAAGTTTTATAAGTATCTTGTCCAAAGGTATAGAGTCATCTTTTAACCTTGCAAGCTTTATCAAAGCGAGTTCAAGATTAAGCCTGTCATATCCAAGCAATTTAATATCGGACTCCGTTTGAATAAGCAACTTGACCATTTTCATCAGACGTTCTGATGATATGGACTTTGAAAGCTCTGCTAACCTCTTTAATTTGGTTTCTGACGCCTCAATAAGGGCTGGATTATTTTTATATATTAACAGGTCACGGAGATACGCGACCAATTTTTTCAAGCATTGAGAAATGTCTGCACCAAAATTTGCTAAGGAGTTCAATGTTTCAATGCTTTTGGCACTATCCTGTTTTATTACGCTTTCTACCAAATTATCCAAAAGTCTATATGACCCTAACCCGAGGAATTCGATTACTTTGTCAACATTTATTTCACCATTGCTAAATGCTAAAACCTGATCGAGCATGCTTTCTGCATCTCTCAAAGCACCATCGGCATTTTCTGCTATAAGTGAAAGTGATTCATCATCAATTTGAATTCCGTCTAATGTCAAAAGTTCCTTTAATCGTCCCACTATTTGACTTTGTGTCAACATTCGAAAGTCGAATCTTTGACAACGTGAAAGAATTGTCATCGGGATTTTGTGAGGCTCTGTTGTTGCTAATATAAATACAACATGATGTGGCGGTTCCTCTAATGTTTTAAGCAAAGCGTTAAAGGCTTCTTGGGTAAGCATATGAGCCTCATCTATGATGTAAACTTTATATTCTACTAATACCGGGGCAAATTTAACATTTTCCCTCAATTCTCGTATCTCGTCGATCCCACGATTTGACGCTGCGTCAATCTCGATAATGTCTATTGACCGTCCAGATGAAATTTCCTGACACGAATTGCAGACATTGCAAGGTTCTGAGTTATTCCTATTTTTGCAATTTATAGCTTTTGCAAAAATTCGTGCAACGGTGGTTTTTCCAACACCTCTGGGTCCTGTAAATAGATAGGCATGGGCAATCCTATTAGACGAAATGGCATTTTGAAGGGTTTTTATAACGTGTTCTTGACCCACAACGTTTGAAAATAATTGAGGGCGACCTCTTCTTGCTAGGACTATATAAGGCATGACTTTGCTTTAACTCCATCTGAAAAGGTAAACAGTCAAAAGTTAAAGATTGAGGTAGTGGATGGTTTTTTCAATTGAAAACTATATAAAATGGTCGTGCACCTAACTTTGACTTTCTTCCCCAAGCGATACTTATGTAGTTAGCTCCAGCCAGGCAACCCTACGGCACACTCTCCAGTAGCCTACCGCTGCTTCCTTCCGGACCTGACGGGGTTCAGCACTTTCAAGTTGCGTAGGACCCAACCTTCATCACCACTTGCATAAGCCAGCCTCAAAAAAGATAAGCCTCAGAATAGGAATTCAGCCCTGCTGTAGCGGATTGCAGGTTCAGGGCACCGCTAGCTCCCCACTTAGCACGACCATATCTTATATTCTTAAACACTATTTTTATGATTTCTCATTATACTCTTTGTCTCTTTAATTTTCAAGCTCTTCGTTGCATCAAAATATGATATTTGACTCTGCCTTAAAAATCTTATACACCAATTGTAGTATGAAAATTTTACTATTATGCATTATTAAGTATAGTAGAATTCTGCTATATTGTCAAAGAGTATTTCAATAACTCAAAAAAATGATAATCCAATTATTTTAGATATTTGAATATTTTTGGATATTTATAGTGTTTATTTATATCCTCGATATAAGCCATTGGTTCGCTTGGTTCCATTGATAATATGGCTTCCAAGACTTCAACAGCTTGATCATAAGACCTCGTTTGATGACTTTCCAATATACTATACAAAAGCATTGATTTGTCGCCAGATTTAAGCGCTTCTAGTGTGATCTCCATTTCTAGCCACTCTGGATAGATGCGCTCCAGCATTATCTTTCGCGGCAAAGGTTGAACACGTAAAGGTTGTATGCCTTTTATATTGACGATCGCTGGAACTTCTACCGCGACGTCATCAGGAACACCGGGTAATGCCCCATCGTTTCTAACGTTGACTTGGAATTGACCTTCTTTGTTATTGACGAGTCCGTCAATTATTGGTATATGCTGTTCTGATGTTTTTTTGTCTCCAAATATATTTATAGGGCGAACATTTGGATCGTATGCAGATTCCTTCATCCGCTTATAGTGTTCTTCTTTGCTTTTGAGAATTCTATCGCGTCCTTCGGGAGTATCGCCACCACCAGAACCACCATACCAACGTTTACGGGTTTCAAGATCAGTATGATACCACCAACCGCCTATTCTTGGCGTATCCCCAACTGGCATCAAACCATACATAGCGTATTGATGAATCGCTGATCTAGACATTTGTGCAGGAACATCTCGCTTTTCATTCCAATATGCTTCGCTTTTGCTTTCAATCCAGTCATCAAGCAGAGGATAGGCATCTTTTCCTTCATAATAAAAATGAGTAAGCCATATATTATGATTAAGTCCCGGCGCTTGCCATACAACTTTGTTCGGATCTAGCCCAATAGTTTGTGCAATAACGCGATAGCCATAATGTCCATGACATAATCCACAGACTTTAATTCCTGTTTCACGGGTTATGAGTGTCGTTCCTTCAAATACAGGATTGCCTGCTTGAAGTAACCAAGCATTAGGACAGATTTTATCAATGTCTTTTGCGACATCAAGCATTAATTGTAGATTATGGTATTCAGGCATGCCCGTATGACCATAAAAATAGCCATATTTTGCGGTTAGTTCACGCCTACGTTTCATATAATATTCATTATGGGTTATTGTTGCAGTGTTGATGACAAAATCCGCATCTTGCAATGATTCTTGACGATCTGTTGTTTTTTCAAATTTCAAATCTGCTCCTAAGTCTTCGGCATACCTTATTCCAAGCCTGTAAACGACATCAAGACTTTCTTCATTGATGTCCATAAAACAGACTTTGCTTCCTTTTAAGCCTTCTGTGAGGCAAAGGTCTTTCACCAAGCCCAGAGAAAAGACAACACTTCCAGCACCTATGATAGTTACTTTTATTGACATAATGGACTCCTTCAATAAAATTCTATTCCAAAAAGTTTTGCTTGCTTTAATTTGAAACTCAAAATTATCGGTTTCCCTTGATGGGAGATTATTGGGTCGCCTTTCCATTTGACAGGTATTTCAAGACCGTCACCTACTATTTTATCTGTATCCTCAAAATTTCGTAATACTACGCTTCTTTCTAAAAGCTTAACTGCGACTTTAATATAACCAGTAGGTCTAACGATAGCATTAAGCCTGATCTTATCGGTAGGAGGAATCACTGCAACAGTAGAAAATTCGCCTTCACCGTCACATTGCAAAGCGACAAGCCTGCCTTTTTGCCACGTTGCTAACCCCGAAACATTTTGAATTCCGGGAAACAGACCTTTTCGTTTGCTGACGTCTCTGCCCGGATATTTATGTGGAATTGGATGTCCTATATAACCGATCCGCCAAGTTTTGTCTGGATATTCCAAAAGATTGCCAGTGCATACGACATATTCGCCATCAGGTTCGCCAGAGTTTCCGCAAGAGATCACTGGTCCTCCTTGAACGATGCTCCATGTCCAGCCATCAGCACTTGATAATAGCCAAACATCACCGCCATCTCTTTCAAGCTCCCATAGCCATGGAAACATAACATGGTTATCAGGACAGTTTGGAAGTGTTGTTTTTCCGTTTGTGTACCAGACATGGCTTGGAGACATATTAGCGCCCGTTGTGAATACCAATTCAGGTTTACTAAAATGCCGAAAATCTTTGCTAACTGCTCTGCCTATCGATCTGCGTCCAACGCTTATCCAAGAATCATTAGACCCATAGCCACTAGCACGTTCGTTCACTTGCCACATCCTTATATAAGCTATATACTGCTTTCTATCAAGATCGTAGTAGCAAGTGTTCATTGTGTCCGCATGCTGAATCATCAAAGGTTCAGGGATAGGTCTCCAATGAATTCCATCAGCCGAAACCGCGCCAAAAACTCCAAATACACAGCGATAGCCATTGATGTTAGGTCTTCTAGCCATTGTATCTGCTTCACCGGGATATTTTTTTTCAAATGCTTCCCATTCTTCATCCGTGATGATACCAAGGTAGAGCATTTTGTAACGTTCCTCAATTGATGTTGGATCAATAAATACACAACCGCCATGAAACCCTCTTATTGAACCATCAACATCGCCACGAAAAACTATATTATTGTTTTTATTGCCTGCGTATTCATATATTCCAAGATTTGGCTTCTCCCATATTATACCGTCCTTTGACTCTGCATAGGCGACATGGGCATTATGACCTGGCACTATTTTGTCCTTATTGCTGAATGGTTCGGGATCAGGACACGGGTCAACCGTATACCACGACTTATATTTCCCTTCATCAAAAACAGTTGCGATCACCTGATCTTGTTTGAGTGGGATCTTCTGTGCAGGTTGTGCAACTAACTTTATTCCATAAGGCATATCAATTGTCTTAAATTTTGCACCAATGCCATCGCCTCCAAGCCATGCAGGTTGGTTTCTCTCAGATTCCGGCGTTTTCGGGTCAAATTCCACTTCCCAGCTAAAATTGCCCTGACGGACATATTTCCAACTCGTAAAATACATATAATTGCTCTTTAAGACAATTGGTTCGCCATAATAGGTCTTCGGTGCTTCCGATGAATTATATATACTGATTATCAGAATACTTATAAAATAAACGTTCATTGGCAACTTTAAAGTAAAAAAATTTTGAAAATTTCTAAAAAAATTAAACCCCAAAGAGGAGGAGAAACAAAAAAGTGAAACATCTACCGAAAGAATTATGGCAGAAATATCTCCAATGGTCAAGGAATTTTTATCAGAACTCGGGTTTTTGACAGAAATTCCCCAATATGTATTTTAATTCAATAATATTTCATCTAAATTTTATCTAAAGACATATAGTCAAAAAGATAAAAGAAAAAACAAAGACTCCTCCCATAAACGATTGCTATCAAAACCCTTTATGTGCTTAACATAATCATGTGTTTCACAGACTCTAAACAGACTATCTGCGTCCTGTATAATCGTTAGTCTCGTCTCTTCTGTCTTTATCAAAACATGACTATCATTGGCAAGAACCAAGTTTATGGTATGTTGATCTGCATAAAGAGCATCAAGCAAGAATATATCAACAAAACCTTTACCATACTCATTGAAAACTCTTTGGAGTAATGCCCTTGTAATAGGTAATTCTTCGCCTTTACCAATAGTATGTTCTATATCGATAAGAAGGTTTGCTTCTCCCACTGATTGTAGAACACAACCATAGAACTTACCAAACATAGAACCATCGACACAGGCAAGTCTGAATCTCCTGCCATAGACGTCAACATTACATTTACCATTGTGACGTGCTTTGTTGTATATCATTTTTAGATACTGACGTAATGGTTCTAGGTGATAGGTTGCTAGGCTTCTTGATATAGTGGAATCAGAGACAGCAACCTTTTTATCTCGGTCAATGAATCTTTTAGCTTGCTTTGTTCTGTTGAACTGGTCTAGTTGTAGAAAAGAGCGTTTCTTAAACAGCACTAGAGCTAACAGGTTGAGGAAGATGACAGAAGGAGATATTTGTGGTGATTTTCTATCATCTTTCACCTTGCTTTTGACATCAAACATGGAGTAAAATGTATTACAGAAATGAATAAATCTAGAAAATAGGTTATTCATTTTCATCTCCTTATAGTTATCCCCTTGGTTGACAAGGGTAAGTGTTTACAAACCCTTGATATTACTATGTTTATCTAGTAAGAGAAAAGAGAAATCCAAGGGGATTCATTATATATTCTACCACATTTCTACCTGCCTGATAATACAATTGGGGAATTTCTGACACTTCGAACAATTCTTGACAAGAAGTTTTTTTTTTATATAATCATAATAAGGGCTTTCGTAATGGATTATAATTGAAACCTTTTCAGAGCTTAAACTGACAGGAGGTGATACTTTCTAAAATTTTACTAAAAATGTTCGTCTAAAAAACAAAAAATTTTCAAAAGAGGAGGGTTTAAATAATGAGGTATCTATCTATCATTGTATTTTCGATTATCCTAGTTTTTGTGTTTGATCTAACCGTATATTCAGCCTTTGAACTCGCCATAGAAGCGGAACTTGCACATAAAATCGTCCCACCAATAACCATAGGCGTTTCAAAGGATGCCAAAGATAAGGGGGGTCCAGAGCCAGATGAACCTTCAAGTGGTAAATTTATATGGATTCCCGGTGCACCAGCTTCATCAGGTCAAGATAATCAAGGTTATATTGAGTTTGAAATAACTGTCCCCAAAAAGGCGAAATATGCGTTATGGGGAAGAGTTATAGCTTGGGACGGAAATAGTGATTCCTTTTGGGTTATATGGAGACCTGCTGATCCTGACGAAAATCCACAACAGGTCCAAAAACAAGACTACCGATGGGCTGTTGCACAAGGTAACACTTGGCATTGGAATAGGGTAAATAAGTGGACAGACGCTGGAACTTTTAACAGAGAATGGGAGTTGGACAAAGGCGATACCATATTGCGCATTTACGGCAGAGAAGATGCGACTATGCTTGATTGTATATTCATAACAGATAATTTGAGTGCAGATGCAGGGGCAGTTAATGCGAGAGTGCCAACCAAAGAGGAAATAAATGCTTGGATTCAAGGTAAACAGAAACTTACAGTTGTATCTGGCGGGAAAATTTCTACCACTTGGGCAAGCATAAAGAATTTCAGATAATATTATAAACTATTATAAACTTTAATGAAGTGATTGAAACGGTATAAGGATAAGTTTATGAACCGTCTTGAAATTATCAGAGAGAATCTCAATAAATCTTGTGAAACCATATGGGCAGAACCGTTTTATGAGGCATGGAGAGCTAGTGAAGGACTTGACGATTGTCTACGTTTTGCTTATGGGCAGTCAGCTGAAATGTCATCAGTCAAGCCTTATATAAAGCCAGGCGAACTTATAATTGGCAATAACGCCTTATGCTCAGTATTGACAAGTCTTCCAACTGCTTTCAGGACAGGGATTCGTTTCGAGGATCAGCATAGACGATCTTTGATAAACGATCATCCCGAATCTGAATCCAAAATCAAAGAGATAGAGTCCTATTGGAATGAATGGGCAAAGGAAAATGGGAAATATACCCCTATGACCTGTCATGCTTCACTTGCCTATGAACGTATCTTAACGATGGGCATTTCAGGTATGAGAAAATATATATGGCATTGGAGAGAAATAAATACAGCATTAAGACCTGATTGTGCTAAATGGTATGATTCTCTTTTGATAGTTCTTGACGGTATATCAGCATTTATTCGCAATCACGCGATCACAGCAGAAAGAGACGCTATGGAAGAATCAGACCCGATCAGGAGAAAGGAACTTATGTCCATAGCGGTCTCATGCTATAATATTTCTGAAAACCCGCCTAAGTCGTTTTATGAAGCTGTTCAATTGTTTTATTTAACATTTTGGCTTTGTGGACATGACTCACCAGGACCGATTGACAGATACTTATATCCGAGCCTTAAAAATGACCTAGATAACGGAGCAATAACTCCAGATCAAGCCCAAGAGATTCTGGATTGTCTATGGCTAAAATTTGAAGAGAAAACCGCTTATGGGGCGACCATCGGCGGACAACTAAGAAATGGTTCAGATGCAACTAATGAACTTTCGTTTATGTGTGTTAATTCAATAAAACAATTGCGAATATTATCTCCGAGGACAGCCCTAAGGTGGCACAGAAACCTCTCGCCTGATCTATTGGCTTTTGCATGTGAATCAGTAGCAGAAGGGGCAACTTATCCTGCCTTTGTCAACGATGAAGCTATAATTCCCGCAATGGTTGAGCGTGGAATATCCATTGAAGATGCCAGAGAGTATACATTTGTCGGATGTGGTCAAGTTTATCCACATGGACGAGGACACGGAAATTATGAAGATTTGGTCTTAAATTCTGCTAAACCAATAGAATTCGCACTTAACAATGGCATTGATCCTGTTTTTAAGCATAAAGCTGGTCTTGAAACAGGAGACCCATCTACATTCAAAACATTCGAAGAATTTGAATCTGCATATCGTCAACAAATGGATCATTACATCACAAGTCATATCGAATCAATTAACCGTCGTAGGGAGATGATCAAGGATAATGCTTTTGATTTCCTTAGATCGTTGTTCACTTATTCGTGTGTAGAGCGTGGCTTGGATTGGCATTCAGGAGGACCGGATTATAGTGAAGGTATGGTTGATATGGTCGGTTTGACAACTGCGACGGATTCGCTTTTGGCAATAAAAAAAGGCGTTTTCGAAGAGAAAAAAATATCGCTTGCGGAGTTAATAGATATCTTAAATTCCAACTGGGAAAACCAAGAATATTTAAGGCTTTATTTTCTTCGCAAGTTGCCCAAATTCGGCAATGACATAGCAGAAGCAGACGATTATACTGTTGAAGAATTCAATAGAGTCAATGAATATATAAAATCTCATAAGACATATTTCGGCGGACCTTGGGGGATGGATATCATCGGTTGGTCGGGGGCAGTCGCTCTTGGATCACAGACAGGTGCAACTCCCGATGGACGTAAAAAAGGGGATGCTTTGGCTGATTGTGCTGGTCCTGCTCAAGGACGAAATATACGCGGTTTAACACCAACCTTAATATCTATGCTGAAACTACCTCATCGTAAGACACATGGTCCAATGGCACTTAGCCTAAGATTTCCAGCCAAGACCATCAAAGGGGCTGAAGGACAGGAGAAAATCCAAGCTGTTGTTGAGACATACTTCCGTGAAGGCGGACAGCAATTACAAATATCTATCGCAAGCACAGAAGATATGAAGTCTGCACAAATAAACCCCGAAGCATATCGTTCATTGATGGTGCGTGTTGGCGGATTTAGCGCATATTTCGTCCAGTTGGATAAAGTGTTCCAAGATGATATGATCGCACGATCAGAAATGGACATATAGAATTATAATATCCAAATTTGAAGGTTCAAAAATTAAATCTGCTTTACCTTGAAATATAATTTTCTTTAACTTGGTTGAGATACCATCTCTAATGGGTTATTTTCGCAGAAACAGCCAAAAGTTCCATTTGGACAGCAAAAAGGCATATCATCTTGACGAATACATTTACTACAAAGTTCTCCCGGTATCTTTACACCTTGACAAGGTATAATCTTCCCTGGGCATACATAATCACAACCACCACAATTTAGACACAACTCTGATCTGATGGCAAAAGGAGCTGATATCCTTTTTTCAGGACCTCTGCCTGCAAAAGCTAGAGCCTTTCCTCCCATCTGTTCGTGACACATTCTAACACAAAGCCCGCATAGAATACAACGATTATCCTCCATCTTGAAACGAACTCTGTTTACGCCAAACCTCGCTGCAATATCCTGAGCAAGTTTCACATTTGGAGCGGATGAAACGAGTAATTCTGCTAACATTTTCCTTATTCTTCTGATCTTTGGTGTATCTGTCTTGACAACCAAAGGTCTGTGAATCTCATAATTGCAGGATGCTGCGACCTTAAATGTCTTTCCGCCATCTGTTGATACTTCAACACTGCATATCCTACAACCGCCATAAGGAGAAAGACCCTCAAGATAGCACATCGTAGGAATATGTATTCCGCAATTATGAGCAGATTCAAGAATGGTAGAGCCTTTAACTACTTTCATTTGAAAGCCATCAATTTCAACTGGTATAGTTTTCATTTCTGCTTGCATTTTCAGATTACCTCTTTTCTTATAGAAAACCTTAATTTATTTCAACAGCGTTGAACTTACAGACATCAAAACATGTTCCACATTTCTTGCATAGATCAAGGATAATAGCATGTGGTTTTCGTCTTTCTCCTTCAATGGCATCATAGGGACAATTTCTTTTACATACGCCACAACCTGTGCATGCTTCTGCATTGATTAAATAGGTGATCAATTCTTTACATATACCTGCGGGGCATCTTTTATCTATGATATGTGCTCGGTATTCATCCTGGAAGTATTGCAAAGTTGAAAGCACTGAGTTAGGGGCAGTCTTACCAAGTCCGCAGAGAGAAGCATCTTTCATCACCAGAGCAAGTTCTTGGAGAAGTTCCAACTGTTCTTCGTTACCATTGCCTTCTACGATGTCTGTTAATATCTCATCCATTCGTTTGAGACCCTCTCTGCAAGGCAGACATTTTCCACACGATTCATCTTTTAAGAATTTGATAAAATATCTTGCGACGTCCACCATACAGGTTTTTTCGTCCATAACGATCATCCCGCCTGACCCCATCATTGATCCGACTTTGGTTAATTCGTCAAAATCGACGGGAAGGTCAAACAAACTGCTTGGTATACATCCGCCAGAAGGTCCGCCGGTTTGAACAGCCTTGATCTCTGATCCATCGGGGGTTCCACCTCCGATGTCATATATGATCTCCCGCAAAGAAATGCCCATAGGGACTTCCACAAGTCCGGTATTTTTCACTTTGCCGACGAGAGAAAATATCTTTGTCCCTTTGCTTCCATCAGTTCCGATTTTTGAATACCATTCCGCCCCGTTATTAATTATTATTGGGACATTAGCCCAAGTTTCAACGTTATTGAGATTTGTTGGCTTTTCCCATAGACCACTTTCTACTGTGTGTAGATGTTGTTTGTCCCTGGGTTCGCCCATTCTTCCTTCCAGTGAAGCAACAAGAGCAGTAGATTCTCCACAGACAAAGGCTCCTCCACCTCTTGCTATTTCTACATCAAATCTGAAACCTGATCCCAATATATCTTCACCAAGTAATCCCATTTCACGAGCTTGATCAATTGCGATACTAGCGTTCTTCCATGCCCAGGGGTATTCATGGCGAACATAAATGTAGCCCTCGCGTGAGCCAATAGCATAAGCCCCAATTATCATTCCCTCTAATACAAGATGTGGGTTGCCTTCAAGGATTGACCTATCCATATAAGCCCCAGGGTCTCCCTCATCACAGTTGCAGATGAGATATTTTATATCGCCTCTGGCATTACGACAGCTTTCCCATTTCTGCCAAGTCGGAAAACCTCCACCGCCTCTGCCTCTCAGCCCAGATTTCCTAATCTCACTGATGATCTCTTCTTGGGACATCTCATTTAAGACCTTGCCCAAAGCAGAATAGCCACCAATAGCGATATAATCCTCTATATTTGTTGGGTCCAAAGAACCATTTTGTCCAAATACGATCCGATTTTGAGCTTTATAAAACGGTATATCATTTTCATAAATTATTTTTTTCCCTGTGATGGGGTCTTCATAAAGCAATGAATCTATAATATTTCCTTTTATTAAAGTCTCTGTGATAATTGAATTTATATCATCTTCGGTTACTTTGTTATAAAAAATTCCATCCGGCTTGATAATCAATATTGGTCCCTGTTCACAAAACCCATGACAACCGCTGAATATTAGCCTGATTTTATCACTGAGATCATGCTCCTTTAACGCATTTTCTATTGCATCCTTTAAAGATGCAGAACCATAAGCCCTACAACCTGTTCCACCGCAAAGGGCAATCGTCTTAGTATATACGTCATTTCGCTCTATTATGGACTTTCGTAATTCTTTAAGATCATCCACATTTTCAAGTCTTTTCATTTTCTAACTCCTAAAATTAGCTAGTAAATTCTTTACTTTTGATGGCGACATCTTCCCATAATATTTCCCATCAATAACTACTACTGGTCCTATTGCACATGCGCCAAGGCAATTGACCACATTCAAAGTAAACTGTCTATCTTCTGTCGTCGCACCAGGCTCAACTTTTAGCAAATTCTTGATCTCATCAAGTATCCTGTTTGAACCTCTGACATGACAAGCTGTCCCTGAACATACCGTTATCGTATGCTTGCCCTGAGGGACAAGTTTAAGTGTTTTGTAAAACGTCGCTACCCCATAAAGACCAGTAATAGGTATCTCCATCCTTTCAGAGACCCTTCTCAAAGCTTCTGGTGATAGATGACCATCATACTCCTGAATATCTTGAAGTATTGAGATCAAAGCCCAAGGTTTCCGCTTGTGTTGATCTATTATTGCATCAACTACTTCTAATTCCATATTAATCTCCCAATGTTTTAATCTTTTGACTTAATCATTACACTCCCAATAGAATAATAAGACAATGCATTTGAAATGCATAAGCAACAAACATTTAACTATGTAAGGATTGGCAAAATAGTAATATTATTAGCCTGTTATGGATAAATATTTTAAAGTAAAAATTATTTAAAGTCAAACTTAATTTTTATATAAAATTTGTAATTTATAATTAATATTTCTGAAAAAATCAAAATTTCTAAATTGAAAATCTTTACTTTGAACTATGTGCATCTTTTAATGTGTGAAAAATTGACAGCGAATAGATCAGACAAGATTTTTATTGATCATGGTTGAATAAGATATTAAAATATCAACAAATTGTTTTTCAGTTGTAATGACATTGATGGAGGAAAAGCCGATGGAAGAGATTAAAATAGATTCAAAATTAGCTGAAAGAAAATTCATCCCATTGCCGTTGGGAAGTATCAAACCACGAGGATGGTTGTTAAATCAACTTCGCATTCAATCAAATGGGCTCAGTGGTCATCTGGACGAATTTTGGGCAGACATCGCTAGAAGTGGTTGGATCGGAGGTGATGCAGAAGGATGGGAACGAGCCCCGTATTGGTTAGATGGTGTTGTCCCATTAGCCTTTCTGCTTGACGATGAAAGGTTAAAAGAAAAGGTCCACAGATGGATGGATTACATCCTAACACATCAGCATCCCGATGGCTGGCTTGGTCCTATAAAAGACCCGCGATACAAAGAATATGACCCATGGCCTATTTTTATAATAATGAAGGCTATGACACAATATTACGAAGCAACAAAAGATGAAAGGATCATAGTTTCTTTAAGAAAGGTGCTTGTCCGTTTGGATAAACTCTTGGACGAAAGACCGCTCTTTGACTGGGGAAAATCAAGATGGGCTGATGGCGTCCTCAGTGTCCATTGGCTTTATGAACGCACTGGTGAAGAATGGCTGTTGAATCTAGCAAAAAAACTGCACGATCAAGGCTATAATTGGAGCGAGCATTTCGCGAATTTCAAGTATAAGGAAAGGCTTACTAGTGGGTTTGATCAGACAACGCATGTTGTCAACAACGCTATGGCGATAAAATCTCCAGGTGTTTGGTTTCGTCAAACACATAATGAATCAGATAGAAACTCCGTTTATCAGATTTTGGAAATGCTTGACAAATATCATGGTCAGGTCACAGGGATATTCACTGGCGACGAGCATTATGCTGGGTTAAATCCATCTCAGGGGACTGAACTTTGTGCTGTTGTTGAATATATGTTCTCTTTGGAAAACCTCATCAGTTTTTTTGGGGACATCGCATTTTCAGATAGGCTTGAAAAGATAGCTTTTAACGCCTTACCAGCGACATTCAAACCCGATATGTGGGCACATCAATATGATCAACAGGCAAATCAGGTCGTTTGCAGACATTCTGAAGATAAAGTTTATGCGACAAATGGTCCCGATTCAAATATATTCGGTCTTGAGCCAAACTATGGATGTTGTACATCTAATATGCATCAAGGCTTCCCAAAATTTACATCCCATCTGTGGATGATGTCAAATGATGGCGGTTTGGCGATCGTTGCATATGCCCCAAGTGAAGTGAACGTTGATATATCAGGCAATCTTGTCAAAGCTGTTTTAGAGACAAATTATCCGTTTGATGATAAACTAACTGTCACAATAAAGACTGATAAAAAGATTGAATTTCCATTATATTTACGGATTCCAAATTGGGCAGATAACGCAGAGATAAAAATTGGCGACGAAGTAATCAAAGCAAAGTCAGGCACTTATCATAAAATTACTCATAGATGGTCAGGGGACACATCGTTAACGCTCTGTCTACCAATGAAAGTAAAAATAAGCAGACGTTATCATAATAGCATAGCTATTGAAAGGGGGGCATTGGTATATTCGTTGAAGATCGGCGAGGAATGGAAAAAAGTTAGGGGCGAAGAACCGCATGCAGATTGGGAGGTCTATCCGACAACAGATTGGAATTATGCCCTCGAAATCAATGAGGCAAACCCAGAGGAGTCAATAAGATTTGAATCAAAGACTATAGGAGATTGCCCGTTTTCACCAGAGGGGGCACCTATTATTGCAAAAGTCAAAGGAAGGAAGGTCCCAGAATGGACAATTGAACATAACGCAGCGGGACCTTTGCCAGAAAGCCCTGTCAGATCATCTGAACCAATGGAAGAACTGACTTTGATCCCCTATGGATGCACAAATCTGCGTGTGACAGAATTTCCAAAACTATAATCAAAACTCTCGTTAGGAGGAAAAATAATGGATAAATTAAACGTTGCTGTCGTTGGCGCTGGAAGAAGAGCATCGGGAGCTTGGCTTCCAACCATTGATCTGTTGAAAGACCAGCTTAATCTAGTTGCTATCTGCAACACCGGCGCACCTCGTGGCGAAGAACAAGCTAATAAGTACGGCGTGAAATGGTATAAAAACGTCGAAGAAATGTTAGACAAAGAGAAAATAGATTTCGTCGCTGTCATTATTAATCCATCCCAAAATCACATAATCTCAAAGGCAATTCTTGAACGAGGCATAAGCATCATAACAGAGACGCCTTTGGCTATAACTGTTGAAGATTGCGATATGCTGATCAACCTTGCAAAAGAGAAGGGCGCATATATAGAAGTCGCAGAAAATCTCTATCGCATGCCATCGGAACGTATTAAACGAGAGCTTATTCTCAATGGCATATTTGGTAAGATATGGCGGGGGCATAATAATAACCTAACTCATGATTATCACGCAGTCAGTTTGGTGAGAAGTTATATCGGATTTGATGTTCCAATAAAACGAGTGATAGGCATTGAAAAGAATTTTTCTATCGCAAAACACGAATATAGGGGGGCTATGGTTGATAACGAATATACCTGCCATGATGTCTATTTCTTTGAGAACGGGGCTTTGGGGTTCTCGCATTTCACAAATTTAACATGGGGCTCGCCATTACGTGGCATAAGTTCAACGGAGTTTTATGGTGAAAAGGGAATGTCCGTCGGCGATAAGATATTCGTCCTATTAGATGAAAAGACAAAAAAGCAGATAAACATCAGTCGCTTGACCTGTTCCGTTGATGGTATGGATGTTTTGGATAAATTCGTCGCTGATACCGATCCCGAGATCATTTGGGATAACCCGTTTAAGAAATACAAAATAAGCGATGGGCTGATAACAATTGCCTCTGAATTGGCAAGCATTATGAGATCGGTAAAGGAAAAGGTAGAGCCTGAATACGGCGCTTATAATGGACGTATCGACAGGCAGATTGATCTTGCAGTAAGCGAATCAAACAAAAAAGGTAGTATTCCAATAGACATTAATTAAAATTAGATGGAAGATCTATCATTTATGAGAATTTCATTTAAGGAGGACGATATGAGTAGAAAATACAGAGTAGGGATCGCAGGCTTTGCTCATATGCATATTAATAATGTAGCAACATTATTTAGTCAACATCCGCAAGTTGAGATCGTCGCTTGTGCGGATACAATCCCGGATAGACCTGAGTTGCGAGAGGCTCCATATACTAGGGCATGGAATAAGAAAAATCTCATAACTACATTGAACATACCCAGGTCCTACGAAGATTATAACGAGATGCTAGAAAAAGAAAAATTAGATATCGTTATTTGTTGCTCTGAAAATGCAAAACATCCCGAGATAGTAGAAGCATGTGCCAAAGTTGGATCAAATGTATGTGTTGAGAAGCCGATGGCTATGTCGTTTGCACACGCTTGGCGTATGGTTCGCGCATGCCAGTCATCCGGTATAACTATGATAGTTAACTGGCCCCTAACGTGGTCTCCATCTGCACGTAAAGCAAAGGAATTGATTGATGATGGCATAATTGGAAGGGTGCTTCAAATCAAATGGCGTTCTGGGCATACAGGACCTTTGGGACCGGGTGCTTCTCACGCCGGCGTAGACAGGACCGCAGAAGCTATGACTGATGTTGAAAAGGGAGCTACTTGGTGGCATCAATCAGATGCTGGCGGTGGTGCTATGCTTGATTTTTGTTGTTACGGTGCTATGGTGTCAAAATGGTATATCGGAGAACAGGCTATCTCCGCAGTTGGGATGAAGGCTAATCTCAATAGCCCATTTGGCGATGCTGATGATAACGGCGCAATGATCGTCAGGTTTCCTTCCGCAATGAGCATCTTAGAAGGGACATGGACTACTTGGGATAATGCAGTGTCAAGCCCGATCGTCTACGGCACTGATGGGACACTTTTAGTTACATCCATTGATGGAAAACCAGCGGTTAGGATAGAGAGGGGACGAGGAAAATCTGAAGTATATGAAGCAGAACCGATTCAGGAAGGTCGCCATCAAGTTTCCTATGAATTCATCCATCATCTCGAAACAAAAGAGCCTGTGCATCAAACGCTTGAAATGATGTTTAACCTCGAGGTAATGGCAATCCTTGACGCAGGAGTCCGTTCCGCAAACACTGGAAAAATGGAAATAGTCAATACTGTTGTGTGGCAGAACAAATAAATTTAATACAACTTCAATAAATAAAAATAATTTAATTACTCCTATACTTGGGATCGTCAAAGGTAATGAAAACCATATTAAACTGGCGAAGAGAACCCATTGAGATTATCAGGCGGTATTCTAGCTGTCATCAACCCATTTGATAACGCTGATTGAAAAATTTGTAATAATGATATTCTGATATGAATTCAAATAGATTCTCATATCAGTTTTTCCAGCAACTCGACAGCAGTATCAGCCATCAGTTCACCAATGCCCGGCAGAAATCCACGAGATAAAGCCGATCGCACTTCATAGCCTTTGTGATCGAAAGTTTTCATAGGATCAGATGGGACATCTTTCATATTTTCATCAAAAGCTTTTTTGGTTGGGACATATCCTACCCATCCATTAGCAAGCTCTGAGACAAATGTCCGTTTAAAAGGAGATCGCTTTTTTATATCCAATTGAAACTCAACGAAATATTCCGCAGGAATACCAACGAATCCGATATCACCGAGTTTTATAGCCTGTATTTCACACTCACCGATCGTTTTATCGGCATCTTCGCGCATAGGAAGTTGGATAATTTTGCTTGCAACAGCGACATCCTCACAAGATAACACTGTCATTTTTTTCAATGCCTCACACACGTCGCCCGCAAGAGTTTCTCCCATCCATCTGGAATGCTCGTGCCCCTGACGATGATATGGGCTGTTAACATTTATATGATTTATATCGCCACAAGCACCGTTTGTATACATAACAAAAGTTTTATCGTCTATTCGTTCTTGTAATCTTCTAGTCAAGTAACCGGGGTAATCTGCTGAGATCTCTGTCCCTCCCACACAATCCAGATGACAAGAATAATTAACATATAAGGCTTTTAGTTTTCCATTTTCATTTGTGAAGGAGATGATACCTACTTCTGGATCAATGGGACCTGCAGGTTCAATTATATTGGGATTTTTATATCCGGGATTAGTTTGGACGGTTCCATCTTTCATCTTATATCTGCGGTTAAATGCAATTCGATCTTCATAAGATATTCCGCCCGCAACTGTGCATAGTTCAAAGTTATTTTTCGCTTCAATCACAGCGTCAACAGCCATTTCTGGAAACTCTTCCAGCCACTTCAATGTAGCTTCTCCACCTTCGGGAATACGAAAAATACGAGTCTGGGGTCCTGTATGCGTATGAGTAGCACAAACCATTATATTTTCACCATTTATTTTAGCTTTTTCTGATATTAGTTCTCTGATCTTTTTCACCTCTTTGCTATGAAGACATATCAAATCACAGCAAAGTATTCCGGCGATAGTTTTGCCGTCGTCAAAGAGCATAGCCTTCGCATAGAGATCATCATGCACAGCAGTTGCTCGCCTTTCGTGAAAATATCCAGCCATAAAAACGCCAAGCCCAGGTGTCACTTTGGATGCGCCAAAGCCTACTTTTATAGACATTTGATTATCCTCCTTTATTTACACGAGTTTTTCAGTTAGAGTTTTAGATGCAAGTTCGGACATTTCCAAGGTTTTTGACAAAGCTACCAAAAATTATCTTTTAGGAAGACAAAATAGTGTCTGAAATGCTTGCTAAACTGTGTGATTTTATATCAGTTGAATAATTTCGGGGCGAAATTTAAATATTTTAATTTTATCAATTTGAATTACATTTACAGTTCATATTTTTTAATATTTTTTCCAGTTCTTGAAGATTCATAAGCGGAATTTATGATCTCAATATTTTTAAGACCTGAAATGCCCGGTGCAATAGGTTCTTCCTTGTTAGTAAGACATCTACTGAAATGCTCAAAAAGATTTTTGTATAAGTTTTCTGATGGCTTGAATTCCTCTCTTTCGCCGCCTTTTGTGTAAAATTTGACGTTATATTCCTGATAGCCTTTTCCTGAATATGCTAAAATAGTCCCCTCTGTTCCATACACTTCAAGAGTGATCTCGCTAAATGGGACAGAATAACTCATATCCGCAATTGCATTAGCTCCACTTTTCAATTTTAACAATACTGTTGCAGTATCTTCAACTTCCCAGTTTTTGAATTTTGATGATGATAACATACAAACTTCCGAGATATCGCCCAGCAGATAGCTAATCAAATCTATTGCGTGTGGTCCCATATCCATAAGGACACCGCCACCAGATTTCTTGGGGTCTCTGCGCCATGATACATCTTCTATATCGTATGACTTCAACATTGCAACTCGTGCCTCTACTATTTTGCCAAGTAGACCACCATCGATCAACCTTTTTATCTCTTGAAAACAAGGATGAAATCTCAGAAGGAAACACACCTGTAACATAACGCCATTGTTCTTGCAAGCATCTATCATAAGTTGACACTCGTCAACATTCATTGCCATAGGTTTTTCACAGAGAATATGCTTATGATGCTTTGCGGAAAGTATGACATGCTCACAATGGAGATATACAGGAGTTGCGATATGGACAGCATCTATTTGATCATCAGAGAGCAGGTCTTCAATAGAGTCATAGTAGGCTTTTGCTCCGTGTTCAATGGCTAATTTCTTTGCTCTTTGTATATCGCGCACCATAAGTGCTTGAAGTTGATTTCCCTCTGCTATGTTTATCGCAGGCATCCCTCGCCTGTTAGCTACACCGCTTGCGCCTATAACCCCCCAACGAACGATCATATACAACTCCCCTTTTCACCAAATATATGATGTTTCCCAATACGAAGAAGGGGCATCCTTCCATTCAGGCATGCTAAGTCCCATCGGATCATAGACAATGTTACCTGATCTTATGGTCATTATACATTCCAACCTCTGGTCGCCGATCATTCTTGTTCCTCCGCAATCAGTAAAACCGAATACGCCTTTGATATGCTTCAATATTGCTATATCAGCTTCACTGTCTATGCTTAAAGTTCCAAGATCAGGACGACCTATCTCTTTTGCCGGGATAAATGTTGATCTCATTATGACTTCCTGAAGAGACATACCTATACTTAGACATTTTGACATCACATTCAACAGATTAACCACTGGTCCGTTAATATTTCCCATATGAAGATCAGTGCTTATGGAATCAGGGACGAAGCCATTTTTTATTGCGGGCACAGCGTTTCTGAACCAAAAGCTTCCTGCACCGTGTCCAAGATCGAATAAGACACCTCTTTCCTTAGCCTCAAACATATAATCGTAAACTTTGCCGTTTTTATCTACTATTGGAAACGGACGACCAAAGACATGAGTATGTATATCACCGGGTCGCAACTTTTTAAGTATCAGATCGGTATAAGGTCTTTCTGGTCGTGGCCAAAAGTCAACCATTATATGTTTATTGCATAGATCGCCTGCTTCCAAAGCCTTATCAAGAGACGCCCAAGGAGTATGCTCTGAATCCCAAGGTTGATTAACCCAATAGTGTGCAGATTTAATACCAACTATTATATCGGAGTATGCTTCTACAATTCCTGCGGTTATTTTGGGATGCAACTCTTTGGGATTTTGCTCAGTATTTTGAAGAACCATTCCTCCACTGGCAATATTTATGTAAGCCAATATTCTCGTCTTAGAGGTATCAATAAAACGCTCTTTAAAATCAATAAAATGTCTCCAACCAGCAGTCCCAGCGTCAACAGTCGTTGTAATGCCCGATGAGATCAAATGTGCATCAGGGACCATTCCTTCTATATATCCGTTGTTTGATTGAAATCTATATACATGAGTATGGATATCGACAAGCCCAGGAACAACATAGTAACCAGATACATCAACTGTTTTACTCGCCTTTTCCGATGATATTTCTGACGCTACTTGCTTAATTCTTTTGTCTTTAATTGCAATGTCCATTTTGCCATCTATTTTGTTCATCGGATCAATGACGTGCCCGCCTTTCAATAGTATGTCATATTTTGCTTCGTTATTTGTCGCCATGTCCATATCCTCCAAACTTTAAATCTGATATTAGAATTTTATCTCAATATCCGTCCGATCCTTGATATCCTGATCTTGTCCAATCCTTGTGCATATCTGTCCCATGACCAATATATCATAAACGCTTGTCCCTTGATGTTTTCTATGGGGACAAATCCCCAGACCCTGCTATCACTGCTTCTGTCGCGATTATCTCCCATAGCGAACACATGACCTTCTGGGACTTTTATAGGGGGCATAAATTGAGGGCTTTGAGGGGCTATCAAATATCTTTTTACATAGTTTTCTCCCACAACAAGTGATCCATTGCGATATAGGTTTCCATCTTTTATTTCTACTGTATCCCCTGAAACTGCGACAATACGTTTGATAAATGGTTGTTTTTTCCCCGCAGCTTCGGGAGGATCAAAGACGAATATATCTCCAATTTTTGGCTTATTCATATTTAAAATATGTAAGGGCTTATAAACTTTGAGTTTCCCACCTTTTTTAATAATTATGTAAGTCCTGTCTGTATCACCTATGATCCATTTGGAGTTTGCATCCTGAACTGTAACTCCTGCATTTTCTGACAGAATGATTCCATTATTTTCAAACTCTTGCCTTATCTCTTGTGATACTCTATAACTATCAAGGTGGCTTTGAAATTCTGGACTGAGGTCAAAACTATGAAATCTGACAAACGGGACTGTTATTCCATACATAAATTTAGCTACTAGAATCCTATCACCGATCAATAATGTATCTTCCATAGATGCTGATGGTATCTTAAAAGCCTCAACAACAAAAGGACGCATAAATCCAAATACAAGAGCAAATGCAACAGCGATAACTTGAATATATTCAAGAACGATATTTTTCTTTTTTCGTGTATCTACGTTTTTGTGACTTGATGTCCTTTTTGAAGAGTGGCCTTTCTCTTTCAAAACAGAGGAAGGATCATTAACCTTGTTCTTTGACCTCATAGAATAATGCCTCCTGTTTGACGTGTTTGATAAGATAAATATTAGTAATAATCTAAAACGCATTTATAAGCAATTAGATTACACATTATTCCTATGAACTATTCCAATGAAAGCACCGCCATAAAGGCTTCCTGCGGAATTTCAACGCTTCCAATCTGTTTCATACGTTTTTTGCCAAGTTTTTGTTTTTCAAGAAGCTTATTTTTCCTTGTTACATCGCCACCGTAAAGTCTGGCTATGACATCTTTTCGCAGTGGCTTTACGTTTTCCCTTGCTATAACCCTATTACCAATTGCTGCCTGTATTGAAACTTCAAAAAGCTGTCTTGGAATAAGCTCTTTTAATTTCTCAACAAGGGCTTTCCCCCTTTCGTAGGCTTTGTCTCTATGTGTTATTGTTGAGAGGGCATCTACCATATTCCCATGGATCAATATATCTAATCGGACAAGATCAGAGACCTTGTATTCCCCCATTTCATAGTCCATAGACCCATAGCCTCGTGTAAGTGATTTCAATTTATCATAGAATTCCATAACTATTTCAGCTAATGGTATCTCGTAATTTAATAAAACTTTATTTGCACTGATATATTGTATATTTTTAAATATCCCTCTTTTTGATTGACAAAGCTCCATTATAGAGCCGACATATTCACTTGGCAACATTATCTCTGCTATTATATAAGGCTCTTCTACATGCACAATTTCATTTGGTTTTGGAAGCTTTGATGGATTGTCTACTTCTATAATCTTCTTATCCGTTTTTAGGACTCTATATCTAACACTTGGGGCGGTAGTGATAAGGTTTATGCCATATTCCCTTTCTAGACGTTCTTGGACTATCTCCATATGAAGTGTGCCAAGAAAACCACATCTAAACCCAAATGATAGTGCAGGAGAGCTTTCAGGTTCATATACGAAAGAAGCATCATTTAATCTCAATTTTTCTAGGGCATCACGAAGGGAATTATAGTCATCTCCGCTTGTAGGATAAAGACCACAAAATACCATTGGTTGTAATTCTCTAAATCCTGGCAGCGGCTCATTCGCAAGATTTTCAGTTGAAGTTATTGTATCACCTATTTTAATATCCCTTATCTCTCTTATACCAGCAACCATATACCCAACGTTTCCAGAGCTTAATTCATCAGTGGGGACCATATCAAGTTTTAGAATACCAACATCCGTAACCTCATAGGTTCGTCCATTTGACATCATAGTAATATTCATACCTCTTCTAATTTTGCCATCGAACACTCGGATAGTGGTAACAACCCCAAGATAATAATCGTAGAAAGAATCAAATATCAAAGCTCTTAAAGGGCGATCATAAGTATTGGCAGGTGGTCGCACTTTATTTACGACTGCTTCAAGGATTTCTTGTGTCCCTATACCTTCTTTGGCGCTTGCCAATATGATTTCGTCAGTATCCAGTCCAATGATCTCTTTTATTTGTCTTTTGACCTCATCAACTCTGGCATTTGGGAGATCAATTTTATTTATTACAGGGATAATATCAAGCCCATGATCCATTGCAAGATAGGTATTAGCAAGCGTTTGTGCTTCAACTCCTTGGACAGCATCAACAACAAGGATAGCTCCTTCACAGGCTTTAAGGCTTCTTGATACCTCGTATGTAAAATCAACATGCCCAGGAGTATCGATCAGATTTAGTATATATTCTTCTCCGTTAAGGGCAGTATATTTAGATTGTATTGCGTGCGCTTTGATAGTTATCCCTCTTTCGCGTTCAAGTTCCATATCGTCTAAAACCTGCTCACGCATCTCTCTTGGAGGGATAGCTTTTGTAAACTCTAAAATTCTATCCGCCAAAGTTGATTTTCCGTGATCTACATGTGCTATTATACAAAAATTGCGAATTCTACTGTATTCCATATATGTATATTGTCCATCCTTAATATAAAATTTAAAACCAACGTCTAACTAAGTATAACACAAAATTGATATTTTGTCTTGTGTTTTTGTTTCAGAGGACTACTTTTTGAATTATGATTTTACCATAAGTTTTTGTAGGGTATAAATATGCCTTCTTATGTCATCCCATTTTTATCTCTCCCGAATATTACATTAAGCATTTCTCATCCCAATTACTAAATCTTATGGCTGTATAATTAACTTTTGTATTGACATCGTGCAACTTTTATTTCATAATCTGTTTTGAGTTGAAATGTTTTAATATAAAGATCAGTTTTTCAAAACTTGCTGAAAATTGGACGTCTTAGGATATAAATGATTATTGCCGATAATATAAACTAGGGGAAATTCAAGCTGAATTTATGGGAGTCAAACCAACTTTTCTCGTCAACAACATTGACTAGAAAGAATAATGGGAAATTATTTATAATGAATACATCTGAAGATATGACAGAATTTGATAAAATCTTAAGAGAAATGAAAGTTTATAAAGCCAATATGGTCTCCAAATTGAAAGATGATATTTTAAACGGCAAATACCTAATACATTCAGAGGAAATAGCAAGAAAAATATTGTGTAATGGAATGTATATTATTAAGTTTTCAAAGATTTGTAATAATAACTAATATCTATAAAACAAAATGGGAGATAATATGAAAGCAGGTTTCGCTGAACGGGATATAACTCCGAAAGCAGGGATGGAGCGTCCTGGTGGGTATGGAAAGGTTTTCCATGATGGCAATGTCCATGATCCCTGCAAGATACGGGCAAGTGTGTTTGATGATGGAACTAACAGGGTCGCGTTAGTTGGCATCGATACACTGACAGTGGCAAAAGCCCTTGTCCAGAATGCAAGGCAGGGCATACAAAAAGCCTGTGGAATTAATGCAGATGCGATAATGGTTGGTGCTTCGCATTCACATTCAGCAGGACCATTGAGCATGATATTACCCGGTCAATTTGATCACGCCTCGCCATTAGTCCAGCGGTTGGCTTATGAAATGAGCTCTTGTGCTGATCCTGAATATATGGAGTTGGTGGAAAAGAAGCTAATAGAGGCAGTTGTAAAGGCAAACAATAACAGTGTAAATGTAAAATGCGGTGTCGGATCAGGATATGAAGATAAATCTGCGTTCAATAGACGTTTCATTATGAAGAATGGCATGGCTTGCACTCATCCAGGAAAGTGCAATCCTGATATCGTCCGACCAGCAGGACCAACTGACCCTGAGGTTGGTGTCATCGGCGCTTGGGACTCGGAAGGAAGATTAATTGGTTGTGTCGTGAATTTCGCTTGTCATGGCACAACTGGTCCCGGAGGCACTTCCGCGGATTGGATTTATTACCTTGAAAAGACTATCAGATCGGTTATGGGAGAACAAACAATAGTCGTATTCTTAAATGGTGCGTGTGGCGATATCACACAAGTCAATAATTTAAGCCCATACAATATCGATTTCGGTGAGAGATCAGCAAGGCTTGTCGGAACAAGGGTTGGAGCAGAAGCAGTTAAAGTGCTTGTCAGTGTAGAACCTGGAGAGTTAATCCCTGTGTCATCATTAACCAAAATCCTAAAAATTCCCAGAAGGAAGCCCAGTCCTGCAAGGCTTCAACGAGCCTTTGATATAATCAACCAAGATAGAACAAAAGTTGATAGCACAGACTGGACTTTTGCCAAAGAGATCATACTGCTTGACGCACTAATAGAGAAAGAACCGATCGTTGATGTTGAGGTGCAGGCAATTCAGATAGGTCCCGCTGTGTTTTTGGCTAACCCGTCGGAGTTTTTCTGCCAATATGGACTGAATCTTAAAGCTAAAAGCAACTTCCCTTTCACTTTTCCAGTTGAACTTGCTAATGACTGTGTGGGATATGTCCCGACGGAAGATGCTATGGGCGAACATGGTGGAGGATATGAGACTCGATTAACCTCATACAGTAATCTCGAAGTCGGCGCTGGAGACAAAATCGTCAATGCATTGCTTGAATTGACGAAAGAAATGACCCCAGGTGCTGTGCCTGAACCGCCAAAAGTTGACCCTGTAAAAGCCCGATGGTCGTATGGCAATGTCCCGCCAGAAATTAACTAAAAGATGTTGGAAAAACTGTTTTGAAAACTGCTTATAAGAGGTGTGTTATGAAGAAAAGATATAAATGGCTGTTTCCATTGACAAGAACACATTGTGGAATACTTCAAGGCAATGGAACTTTTGGTGTGATGATCTGGGGTGATGAAAAACTGCATATAACGATGAACCGTGCAGATTTCTGGGATCATCGCGGAGGAATGCCTTTTACTGAAGAAATGACCTATAAAAATATTAGAGAATGCCTTGAAAATAACGATGAACAAAGGCTTCGCAAGCTATTTGAGGGCAAACCGCCAGAGCAAGGACAACCTCGAAGACCTAGTATCCTACCATTCGGCAGATTGGAGATAGATTTCGGCGAAGGTGCAAAAATCCTATCAGGAGTCCTCGATTTAAAAAGTGGAGAAGTTAACCTTAAAGTAGAGAAAGACGATGAAAAATATTCTGTCCTGTGTATTTTGTTAATGGACAAGCCTTGCCTTTACATCTCAATAGAAGATGGGCTTTATATTCAATCAATTAAACGTGTCCCTGCATGGGAATATGTCGGCGATTATCTGAAAAGCATAAGTTTTGAACCTCCCGTTATGTTTGATGAGAATGGCTTGTCTGGATGGACACAGATGCGTCCCGTAGACCCACATATATGCCTCGGATACAGGTGTGATGATAATGAGCTTGCTGTTTCCCTTGTCTATGGTGATGGTGAAGACAAGGCAAAAGATAATGCAAGAGATATTATAGATAAAGTCATCAAAACCGGATTTAAAAAGATTCGTAAAAAAAATGCAAATTGGTGGAGTGAATATTGGAAATCAGTTCCATCTGTTAAAATTCCATCTGAAAATTTGGAATTTATCTATTATTATGGTATGTATAAATTCGCTGGACTTACCAATCCAAATGGAGTTGCTGCAACATTACAAGGACCTTGGGTGGAGGAATATCAAATGCCTCCATGGAGCAGTGATTATCATTTTAACATCAACGTTCAAGAGTGTTATTGGCCAACATTTGCAGGAAATCGGCTTGATCACATAAAACCGCTTTTCAATATGATAGGCTCGTGGGAAGATAAACTTCGTCATAACGCTAAGATGTTCTTAGGCATTGACGATGGATTGATGTTACCTCACGCAGTAGACGATCTCTGCACATGTATGGGCGGGTTCTGGACAGGTTCGATAGATCATGGATCAACCTCTTGGGTCGCACAATTGATGTGGCTTTATTACAAATATTCTATGGATGATGAGTTTCTCAGAGATGTCGCATATCCGTTTATGAAAGGTGCTATGAGGGTCTATGAGGAAATGCTAGAAGAAAAAGATGGCGAGCTTATCTTGCCTGTGAGTGTATCTCCGGAATATGGCGGTTCTTCAATGCATGCCTGGGGGAAGAATGCATCTTTCCAGTTATCAATAATCCACTTTTTATGCAGAGCGCTTTGCGAGGCATCTGAAATATTAGAGATAAATGAAGGTATTGAAAAATGGGAGGACATAGATCACCGTTTGCCTGATTTTTCAATAATAGACAATCGTATCGCACTCTGGGAAGGTCAAGATTTGGCTGTTTCGCATAGACATCATTCTCATTTAGCGGGCATTTATCCATTTGATACGCTTGAACACGAGATAGGGGGAAAGCACTACCAGATCGTCCAAAATACCATCAATCACTGGATACACAAAGGTATGGGCGAATGGAGCGGATGGTGTATGCCATGGGCTTCTATAATACACTCACGATTGGGAAACGGCGAAGCATCAGAGGCAATATTAGAGCTATGGAAAAGATTTTTTACAAATGAAGGTAATGGCACCTTGCACGATGTAAGATACCCCGGCATTAGCATCATGGGATTAGGACGTAAAGGTGGGGAAATAATGCAGATTGAAGCTGGAATGGCTGCAATAACCGCAGTTCAGGAGATGTTGTTACATTGTGCCAAAGGAATTATAAGAATATTTCCTGCTATCCCAGACCATTGGAGAAGTGCGAGTTTCCATAGAATGAGAGCAGAAGGGGCTTTTATTATTAGTGCCAAATTTAAAGATGGACAGATAACAAAGGTTGAAATTTTCAGTGAAAAAGGGTCTCTTCTCCGTATTTATAATAACATCAGCAAAGCTGTTTTGGTAAAAAGAGACCATCTAGGGACAGAGGAAGTTGTATCCGATGAGATAATTGATATTTCAACACATATAGAGGAAACGATAATATTGACACCTTATATTCAATGACGAGATTTTAACTCGCCTGTGAGCTTCATTGTATTGATCGCTGTGCGAAATATGTTCCATCTTATATTTTGATAGTCTTTTTCTGCAATTTTCAGGATTTCTGATACCATTTTCCTTTTCGATATTTTACTTCTTGGACAGTCTTCAGGAGGATCAGGAAAATTGTTCGCTATCGCAAAGGCTTTTATCTCTTTTTTAGTTATATAAGTAAGTGGTCGGATCACAGAGAACATCCCATTGAAATAGGTATCGTAAGGATACATCGTAGCCATTCTGCCCTGATAAAATAAATTAAGCAAAGCGGTTTCAACCATATCGTCAAAATGATGACCAAAAGCGATCTTATTACAACCAAGTCTATTAGCTATCTTAAATAACGTGCTACGACGATTCCAAGTGCATCTCTGACAATCCATTGGCAATTTTTCAGTTGGAGATATTTGCATTGGACTAACAACATAGGCAAATCTATTGGATTCTAACCATCTAATAAGCGGTTCATGCAACGGAGTTTCACAGGGACCCCTTGAATCGCCTATTATATGGACTGCAATAAGCTCATATTTCTCAGGTGTTAATGGCTTTCGTAACTCCATCAATAGCATAAGCGCCATACTGTCATGTCCGCCCGACATTGCAATTGCAACTTTATCTCCATCTGAAAGCATCTGAAAATCGCGAAATGCCCTATTTATTTTGCTTATCAGATCACGCGTTTTTTCATCAATGGACCTTGGCATTGACCTAATCCCTATCAACCTATTATAACGGATTCTTCTGGATATTCATATTCAATACTACCTCTTCTCTGCCTGATTTGACTGATTGCAAGCATAAGGGTCAAAGGACCTATTCTTCCGATAAACATTGTCGTAATTATGATTAATTTACCGATAGTTGTCAAACTTGATGTTATGCCCGTGGAAAGCCCAACAGTTCCAAACGCAGAGAACACTTCAAAGAAAATCTGGACAGGCATCAAATCCTCTGTGATAAGTAAAACAAATGCAAACACAGACAAGAGCATTAATGCTAACGTTGTTAACAAAAGAGCACTTGTAGTTATATCTTTTGGTATGCTACGTCTGAATATTTCAACCTGCGCCCTACCCCTTAACATCGACCAAATAGTTCCCATAAATATCCCAAAAGTGCTTGTTTTTATGCCTCCTCCTGTTCCGCCCGGAGAAGCGCCGATAAACATTAATATTATTATAACAAAGTAACAGGCATTTGTTAGAGAAGACATCTCTATCGTGTTAAAGCCAGCAGTTCTCGAAGTTACAGAGTGAAAATAAGAAGTCAAAAATTTTGTGGAAATGGGCAAGTCATCCAAACTGTTATTCCACTCAGTAATCAAAATTACCAACATCCCAGTGACTATTAGTGCTCCAGTAACTGTCAATACGATCTTTGTGTGCAAAGTCAATCTTTCTTTCTTAAATATACCAAAATGAAAATAATGTAGAAGGTTTACGACAGTGATAAACCCTAATCCGCCAAATATTACTAAAAATGTTACTATGAGGTTTATCGCCAAATTGTCCTTGAAATGCTCCAAATTATCTGAAAAAAGAGAGAATCCTGCGTTACAAAAAGCTGAAACTGAATGAAAAAGACTGTAATAAAGTCTTGTTCCTAATCCAAATTCACCTGATAAAGACCATGTTACAAATAAAAGTATAAATCCTATAAATTCAAATGAAAACGTCAAAACTAAAGTCGATATTATCAAGTTTGATACACGGGAGAGGGATTTTATACTGAAAGTGCTACTCATTAAAAGGCTTTCCCTGACTGTTATATTTTTACCAGTGACCAATGCAAAGAAAGTTGTAACCGTCATCAAACCAAGACCACCAATTTGAATAAGAATGAGTATGACTAATTGACCAAACGTAGTGAAATATGAACCAGTATCTACAACGATAAGTCCAGTAACACAAGTTGCTGATGTTGCTGTAAACAATGCATCAATTAAGCTAATTTCCCCGTATTTTGTTGCCTCAGGCAACAAAAGTAATCCCGTCCCCATCAATATAACGAAGATAAAACTTATGATAAACAGTTGCGCTGGAGCAAGTTTCGGCTCCGGAGATTTGCTTCTTCTGCTTAAAGCCCTGATAATTGGGCTTCCAACTATGTAAAGTCTAGATAGAACAATAAAAGCCCTAGCAATTGTCAGATCAATGAACAGTGGTAGCCAACCAGTCTTTAACGAGGTCGGAGAATAACCAAATACCAACAAAAGCATCACTAAGAATAAAAAAGTCAATATAAAATCAGGGAGGTTTTGCCTTAAATAACTGGGTCTAAATCCGTTTATAGCCCATCTTATAAAGGTGTCTGCGATAAAAACAAATAAAATTATCCAATCGAAAATTACTAGTTTACGTTGAGTTGAAGGGCTAGTTTCAAAAACTAGGTTGATTATCAAAGAAAAAAAGGCGAGGATAGTTATAATAACTAGTATAATATTAAGGATGAAGGTTACTTTTTTTCTGAAAAACTCGAGGTTTACAGGCATTTTTTATCCCGTTAAGATTAATCTCTAATTAAGTTCCGTAGATACCTAATGCTGGTTTTAGCCCAATTATTTTCCTTTTCAATGGTTTCTGATATATTTAGTTCTGGCGGAGTCCAAAGCTCCAAAATGACATTGGGATTACGACCGTATTCTCTGATTTTATCCAAAACCCAAGGGATTTTCAACATCCCCCTTCCTGCTGGAGTGCCCTCTATTATAAAGCCCAAGTTATGCTCTGCCCTATATATCTTGAAGTCTTTTATATGGAGATTTATGGTTAGCTTGCCAAGCTTTTCTATGATGAATTCCGGACCTTCAAGCGACCCAAATGAATTAGCGGTATCAAGGCATATTCCAACATATTCGCTATTTATATCTCTGATGATTCTTTCAAGTGTAACTGCGGAAAATCTGTCATGATTTTCAATCGCAAGTTTTATCCCCAGTCTTTCAAAACTTGGTAATGAAGACCTAATTGTCCAGATAGTTTCATCTTCTTCTGGATGATGATCTGCTGTATCTATAACTACGCGGACAATAGATGAATTTAGACGTCTAGCCAGATCAAGATATACCAGAAGATTATCATTTTGTATACCGCGAGTGCCAACCTCTATCTCTATGTTTAATGCAGACGCGAACCTCCTGATAGATTCTATCTCTGAATTTGACAGTTTGTCCAACGGAAGATTATCAGCAATTTGGACGACCTTGATGCCTAGTTCAACAGCTTTATCCAGAATATCAAAAACTCCTATACCTCTTTCTGGATAATATCCTTGAATACCTACCGCCCAGGGATAAGTATAAGACCCTATTCCTAGCTTCATAAAAATTCGACCTCTACTCTTGGTCTGTTACATCGCACTTAGAACAAAGTTCTTTGCTGACTCTATTGTCTCTGGCGAAACATGCTCAACAACAAGGAAATAATCATATCCAACGCGTTTTAATGCCTTTATATAAGCAGGATAGTCCATTTGTCCGGCTCCTGCATAAGGTAATTCTCGTTTGCCATCTTTGAAAAGCACATCTTTGGCATGTGCGAGGATTATGTTTCCTTCTGCGCTATCCACAATATCGTCTATTGCTTTGGAAACTCTGTTTAGGTCAGATCCTTTAAAAACATTAGGAGGGTCCATAACAATCTTTAAGTTATCCGTTTTTAACGTTTTTATTGCCGTTACGATCTCTTTTGGAGTTCCGATCACGCATTGGTCATACATTTCAATTGCTAGGTAAACATTGTTGTCAACAGCGGTTTGTATAACTTGACCAAGCATCTCTGTTACTTGTTTACGTGCATTTTCAATGTTCATATTTGGCTTTTTGAAACCGCCCCAAGTGATAACGATCTTAGCACCTACCTTTGGCGCTGCTATTAAAGCCTTTTTTACTTGTTCAACTCTAACTGATGGATCGCCATCAAGAAAGTCAACATATCCACTCAAAGCCACTATTTGCAGACCGCCGATGTAAAACTTTCGCTTGATCTCAGAATATTCTTCATCGGATAAGTTGAGTTCCGTTGCATTCCAACGGTCTAGCATAAGTTGAACTCCCTCGAAGCCCATATCTTTTAATCTTTTTATGTCATCATTAGGACCAGCCATCGTTGCCAGTTTCATTATAATCTCCTTTTTAAAATAGTTTATTTCAAATATCGGATTTATATAGAGGTTTTCCAGAAACAAGTATATCTTCTCCGACCTGTCTGATCGATATATCGGTTAGCTTTATCGCCTCTGATGGGTCTTCTACGCCGTTTCCGCCTATCGGACCTGGAGCTGTATTACCGCCGATTATTTTCGGTGCTATAAAAAACATAACCCTGTCAACGATTTTCCCTTTTAATGCAGACGCATTGACCTCTGCACCGCCTTCTATTAATATATTTGTGATCTCCATTTCCGCCAGTTTTTTCATCAGTTCAACTATATCTACTCTTCCATCTTTTTCTGGTATTATAAGGACCTCTGCATATTTCCTCAACCGTTCTATTTTTTCTTCTGTTGCTAGTTTTGTCACTGCAACAATGGTCTTCGCTTGAGCATTAATGTTTAAGACATTTGAATCAAGAGGTATCCTTGCCCTGCTGTCAAGGACAACTCTTATAGCATCACGACCATTAGGAAGACGTGTTGTCAACATTGGGTTATCGCACAAGACTGTCCCAATCCCAATGACGATAGCGTCTACTTCATTTCTGATCTGATGGACAAGTAGACGCGAATCATCACACGAGATCCATTTTGATCTTCGGCAGAAAGTAGCTATTTTGCCGTCAATGCTCATAGCTACTTTTATCGTAACAAAGGGCATCCCTGTTGTTATATATTTGATAAAGACTTCATTTAGCCTTCGTGCTTCCTGCTCAAGTATACCTGTTACTACTTTTATTCCTTGTGATTCTAATATAGCCTTGCCTTTTCCATTGACTTTTGGATTTGGATCGGTCATCGCGATAATTACTTTTGATATTCCAGCTTTAATTATAGCATCTGTGCAAGGCGGTGTCCTGCCATAATGTGAACAGGGCTCAAGATTTACATACATAGTGGAGTCTTTGGCTTTTTCTCCTGCTTCTGTTATAGCATGGATTTCAGCATGTGGAGTCCCTGCTCTTTGATGATAGCCTGTGCCCACGATCTCGTCGTTTTTCACGATTACCGCTCCGACCATCGGATTGGGGCTTGTCCGACCTTTGCCCTTCTCCGCCAATTCAATAGCGATACGCATATATTTTTCGTCAATATCTTTCGAAGGATTCATCTTTTTTAGATATTTCTATAAAGGCTAAATATATATTAACTTGGGTTATGATAGTATACATCCCAATTAAGGTATTTGTCAAAAGCTTCGTAAAGGACATCTGCTTGGGAAGATTTGTTAACAGCTACATGATGTTCAAACCCATTCTCACAGATGAAACATAACAGATCTTGCATCTCATCTATTTTTACAACGCCTCTTCCGCCAAAAGTGTCCAGTGGATCATCCGTAAACTCGCCTTCGCCTATATAAGCCATAATATTTCCTTCAATATCATTGGTTGATATTCGGGCAAATGTCATAGATCCAGGTGCGACCCTTCCTATACAAGCTCCATAAGCATTTTCAGCTCCAACTGTTCCAGCGATTATGTCCTGATATACCATTTTAGGATTATCTAAAATACTCTTGGGCCAATTACTGCAATGGAAAACAACCGCTTTATTTGGATCATTACCATAATTGTTGTTCCAATCAACCAAAGCACTGGGCAGACCAGATGCGAGTTGAAGTGCATACATACCAATAACCCCGCAAATATCAACTTCACATCCACATGGCGTAAGGTTTTCGCTCATCATACTCATAACTGCACAGGGAACAACCCCATAATATTCTTCCATAGATGTCCAACATTGGATTGCGCTTGCTGTGAGATGGTTTTCTTGCATCCAATTTTCTATGACTAATGACAATTTAGCCATCTTGACAAGGGCTTCAGACGGCACACCATCAGTATCAACATAGCTGTTTATGCGATCAAGCCTTGCTTTTATTGATGGATCGTCATTTTTTATTCTCTCTGTGCGACCAAATATCTCTGATAGATCAATAGTCTCAACGGTTATGCCCGATGCTTGTAACAGTTTTTCGCTAAATCTCACTGTGTTGAATGCAGCGGGTCTTGCCCCTATCGCGCCGATCCTGGCATTTTTAAGTCCGTCAACAACCCTGCAAACACTAGAAAACCAATATAAATCCTCACGAAAATCTTCTGATAATGGCGATACTGTGTGCAACTTTGTAAGGGAATATTTGATCCCATATTGTTTTAAGTTATTACATGCCGACATTTTACCACAAAAACTGTCTCTACGGTTAGCGAGGTCCATTCTACCTGTATGGTCTGGATAAGCTTGAACGAGAACAGGGACGTCAAGACCTGACATCTTTATCGCATTGGCAATGCCTCTCTCATCGCCGAAGTTAGGTAGACTTACTAATATCCCCTGTATCTTGTCCTTGTTTTTCTTAAATAGCTCTGCACATTTTATAGAATCTTCCAAAGTTTCAACGGTGCCAAACTTTGTATCTTCTGGCGTCAAGGCTATCGCTTCTATTCCGTCATCAGACAAAACCTTTAATATCTCTTTTCTGCCCTCATCTGCTAAATGGTCTGGAAAAAAGCCTCTATTACCGATTATTACACCAAGCGTTACTTTTTTATCCATATAGATATCCTCCTAAGATTATTGAAAAGTATGATTATCTTGCAATTTTTGTATTGGAAACCAACAATGAGTATACAGCATTAAAACAATTTTAGCAATACCAATTACCAATTGACCCATAATCAGCATCAAAGGCTTGACATTCGGACAATTAAAATTGTAAAATCTGAATGTCGTTTTTATTGTTTGGGATTAAACATTCATAGTCAATTTGGAGAGAAAATATGAGCCTTTTGGGATTGGATATTGGTACCACAGGATGCAAAGCCATAGCTTTCAGCGTTGAAGGAAAACCACTGGCACATTCTTATCGTGAATATGGGGAGATGTATCCCCGTCCAGGTTGGGCAGAAATAGACCCAAACAAGGTCTGGCAATGTGTATCAGAAGTCATACGGGATGTCGCTACTAGTGTGAAAAACTCTGACCCTGTCAAAGCACTGAGCGTAACAACACTCGGAGAAGCTTGGACACCAATAGCTGATGACGGAACTATACTAGCAAACAGTATGACATCAGTAGATACGAGATCAATTCAACAAAGCGAATCGTGGAAATATACACTCGGTAGAGAAAAAGTCTTTCAAATAACAGGGATGTCATTACACCCGAGTTTTTCAATCAATAAGATGATGTGGTTAAAACAAGAGATGCCTGATATCTATAACAAAGCAAAAAAATTCCTTTTATATGAGGACTTTACATTCTACAAATTAGGTCTGGAGCCCACAATTGATTATTCACTTGCAGGGCGGACTTTAGCATTTGATATAAGAAAAAAGGAATGGTCTGACGAAATGCTTTCAACCGCAGGGATAGATGTCTCAAAACTAGCTACTCCAAAACCATCTGGCGAGATCGTCGGTGAAATTCCTGAAAAAATTGCAGATGAACTTGGTTTGCCAAAAGGGACTATCGCAGTTACCGGAGGGCACGATCAGCCTGTCAACGCATTGGGCGGAGGTGTTGTGTCGGAAGGAGTAGCGGTCGATGGTCTTGGCTCGGTAGAATGCGTTGTAGTGGCATTCAACGAACCTCCCCTTAACGAAAAGATGATGAACAATAATTATCCTGTCTATCCCCATGTCAAGCAAGGTATGTATGTCTCTTTGGCTTTCAGTTACACAGGCGGGAATTTGTTGCGATGGTATAGAAATAACTTCGCACAAGATATGATTCAAGAATCACAGAAGACAGGTATTGACGTGTATGATCTCATCTTAAAAGATATACCAGATGAACCTACAAGGATATTTGTCCTTCCTCATTTTGTCGGCAGTGGAACACCTGCACTCGACCCCAATTCCAAGGGAGTTATCGCAGGTCTGACGCTTGGAACTACTCGTGAACAATTTGTTAAAGCATTGATAGAAGGCATAACTTACGAACTGAGATATTATCTGACAACGCTTGAAGACTGTGCAAACGTCAAGATAGACAGGTTGCGTGCTATGGGCGGAGGGGCAAAATCCCCTAAATGGCTTCAACTGAAAGCAGATATAACAGGGAAAGAGGTGCTCGCATTAGCTATCTCTGAATGCGGATGCTTAGGTGCTGCAATACTTGCGGGAGTTGGCATCGGAGAGTATAAATCAGTGGACGAGGCGGTCAAAGCCATTGTAAAAGTTAAGGATACATATTATCCCAACCAAGAAATGCATAGACTTTATACAGAATGTTACGAAATATATACTGAACTTTATCCAACGGTTAAAGATTTATGTCATAAAATGTAAGAAAATCTCCTATTTAACAGCATAAATGAAATTTTATGGCTTGACACAAATACCAGATGGTTTCCATCAAAGGGGAAAAAGTATGACTTGGGAAAATCTGGCAAATATAAACTCCGTAAATATTGATGATCTAAATGAATACAATTCAAGACCAACAGAAAAAGTCATCGATCTCGTTGCAAGTAGAAACAACGACGAAATAGTCATATACGGAGCCACTGGAAAGTGGATGAGCGATATGACGGAGATGCTTTTAAGGTCAATCCGTCAATCAGGCATAAAAAGCAAACTGCATATCGTGTCCAGCTTTAGAAGAAAATCTGAATTCTCTGCTAGATTTTCTAAATATGAGGACCTCATAGTAACTCACGAGATCAACCTTATCAACGCTAATAGCTCAGACCTTGGCGATATCCCTAACGATGCAAGATGGATTATCTACGGTATAGGCTATAAGTTCAGAACAACAGAGACCGACGAAGAATATGAAAGGCTTTGTAAACTCTATGGTAATAAAATACCTAAGATGGTTATAACTCATCACGACAATGATGCAGATATTGTTGTGATCGGCTCCGCCAATGGGATTGAACTTACAAAAGTTGATAATCAAGCGAAAGATGATGCCCCTCTCGTGCCAAAACCTGGCAACTTCTATGGTATATCAATCCGTGATAAAGAAAAAACCATAAAAGAAACCTTGATGGGTAAATCATCAAAAGCAGTCATATTAAGGGGTGGATATATGACCAATTTTACCTATGGCGGGATAGAGCCGATCGTCAAAGCTGTTATGAACGAAGAGGAGATTGACCTTTCAAAATTAACTTATTTCAATATAATAGGGCATAGGGATGCCAATATTTATGCGATTCTTTCTGTAACATCAACGTCAAATCCCGTGACAACATTAAATCTTTCTGGACATACCGCAGATGTTAGATTGATTGCCGAAATTGCAGGAAAAGCCTTTGGAAAAACTCCAAAATATAAACGTGAACCTGCTGAGTTACATCTATTGATGGACGGATCAAAGCTGGAAAGCCTATATGGTAAGCCGATTGATTCACTTTTGGACCTGATCAATGCCCAGATTTATTGGATCAAAAACGGCGGATATTCAAGGAACTTAGATCACAAAGTTGGAAAGTCATTATAAAAAGGAGAGCGATGGAACAAGATAAAGAGTTAGACCGTTCAAATAGATTGCTGATATTGATATCGATAAGCTTATCCTCATTTCTTGCACCTTTTATGGCTTCGTCAGTGAACATTGCCCTGCCAACTATCGGAAAAGAATTTGATATGGGGGCAGTCCTTTTAGGATGGGTTGCAACTTCATATATATTGGCATCCGCGGTCTTTTTGGTCCCTTTTGGGCGATTAGGCGATATATATGGTCGTAAACGGATATTTTCCTATGGGATAATCGTTTACACTGTTGCTTCGTTGTTGATTGGATTTTCTTTTTCATCAAAACTGCTCATTTCTCTCAGAGTCTTACAGGGCATAGGCGCATCAATGCTTTTTAGCACATCAGTAGCAATATTGACTTCGGTATTTCCTGCAAATGAACGGGGTAAAGTGCTTGGAATCAATGTTGCAGTTGTGTATGTTGGGCTTTCATTAGGACCGACAATTGGAGGGTTTCTAACTCAATATTTAGGTTGGAGAAGCATATTCTTTGTCAATGTGCCTCTGGGAATTTCAGTTATCATCCTAAATTCACTGAAGCTAAAAGGTGAATGGACAGGCGCAAAAGGCGAAAAATTCGACTTCATCGGGTCTGTGATATATGGACTGATGCTGATCGCAATAATGTATGGATTCACTCGCCTGACAAATTACGTCGGTGTTGTATTAGTTGCCTTTGGTGTTTTATGTTTTTTTATATTTTTGTTTATTGAGATTAGGATAAAAAATCCTGTTTTGAATATAAATCTATTTAAAAATAACAGGTCATTTGCCCTGTCCAACCTTGCTGCTCTGATCAATTATAGTGCAACATCTGCTACAGGTTTTCTAGCAAGCCTTTATCTGCAATATATAAAATCCTTAACACCAAGGAATGCAGGACTAGTTTTACTAGCTCAGCCGATAACACAAGCAATATTTTCGCCCTTAGCTGGCAAACTTTCTGATAAAATAGAACCGAGAGTTGTTGCTTCTTTTGGTATGGGCTTGACAGTAGTTGGGCTTCTATTGTTAATTAATCTTAATAATTCAGTGTCATTATTGTTTATTATTGTTAGCCTTACATTGCTAGGGTTTGGGTTCGCTTTATTTTCCTCTCCAAATACTAATGCTATTATGAGCTCTGTTGAAAGGAGATATTATGGGGTTGCTTCTGGAACTTTGGCGACTATGCGGATGGTAGGACAAATGCTCAGTATGGGTGTAGTTATGTTAATATTTGCCATTTTTATAGGAAAAGAGAAGATAACTCCTGAATATTATCGTGCTTTTTTGAAAAGCACAAGGATAGCTTTTATTATCTTTTCAATTCTTTGTGTAGCGGGTATATTTGCTTCGCTCAGCAGGGGGAAAGTCAGAAATAATTGAAATTTTCAAAGAAAATTTGTTCTCCCCTTTAACATAAAGGGGAGTTAAAGGGTTAAACAACTAAGAAGATTGACCTATTGTCGATATGATGTCATCAATTTCTTTTTGATTAGGAAAACGTCCAGTTTTTTGTTTTGAATATATCAATTTTCCATCCAAACTTACTTCAAAAACGCCTCCACTTGATGGGACAAGATCAATATCAACTTTGTCTCCAAATTTGCTTGATACGAAGTCTGCCAGACCGGCAGCTCTTGCTAAATAACCTCACGACGTGCAGTATTTAATTTCCAGTCTCATAATAAGAATCCTCCAAAAATATCGGTTTTGTGTTCATCAGTATTATAAATTTAATCATATTTTGAAAAATTAATCAATATTTTTATTTTTTGCTATGTTGACATAAAAAAAAGGTTATGTTAAACTTACAAATGTGATCGAACTCCAAAGTGATTTGAAGTTGATTACAAGCTGTTACTTATTTATCATTTGTTTCTCAAAAATAAATCATAAAACGTTTTGACCTTTTAAAAGGAGGAGAAAAAATGTTGAAGTCAAAGCTTTTCATATTTGTTTTTGCATTGACCTTTATGGCTTTAATCATTGGTCATTCACATTCCGCTACCCCAACGAATATTCTAAAGAATGGGGGATTTGAGAGTGGTGCTATGGATCCATGGACTACCTACGGCGATTTTGTGAAAGCAGAAGTCATAGCGAAAGACGCAATTGAAGGCAAATATTGTCTTCATCTGATGTTAAGCAAAAAGGGAACAAACTTCTGGGATGCTGGTTTACAATATACGAATCAGACATTTGTTGCAGGGAAAAAATATACTCTTTCTGCTTACCTGAAATCTCCACAAAAACTTCAGATCAATTTCAAACCTGAACTCGCAAAAGACCCATGGACAGGTTACGGAGACAAAATCTTTACAACGACAGATAAATGGCAAGAATATTACGTTACAACGCCAGTGATGACTGCTAATGTCAATCCCGCAAGTATAACATTCCATATAGCATTTGATGTCGGTGAATATTATATGGATGCTGTATACTTTTATGAAGGCGACTACGTTGCTGGGTTAATCTCTGCTGTTAAACCAGATGACAAAACCGCGACGACTTGGGGACAGATTAAAGCTAGATAATTACTGTAAAATTGTTCTATACATTAGCATTTTTTACCAACGGACAGTCAAAAGTTTTTTGATTGTCCGTTCTTTTTTAAAGTGACGGAAATCTGTTAGATGGAAATCTGTTAAATAATTAAATACTATGCTTTATTATATCAGAATATCTTTATTATATCAGAATATCTTTGTTCAGACTTTTTTACCTTTATTTTCTTGCCTTTTTATTATAAAATATTATGGAAATTTAAAAATTATCAACTCGCTTTCAAAATTTATGGGTCTATTTCTAAGGAGGAAAACATGGGCATCAAATCCAATATCAAAAGACAAAGAATGCTTAATGTTGCTGAAGATCCTAATTACATATACGTTGAAGGCGAGACATTTAAATACCGGTTTTCAAAAAAAGATGGTCTTATTAGTAGTATCAATATTCTAGGGCATAACATCTTAAAAGAGATGGAAGAGATACCCGAGATATTCATATCGAATGAAGAATTCCCCGGCAGTGAAAAATATACCGCAAGATATGAACAAGAAGCAGAATGCGAAATTCTATCAGCCAAGCCTTATGAAGTAAATATAAGAAGTCATGGCACCTATCGCAATTCAAAGGGAAAGCCTTTCCCTGCTAGGTATAGGATCACTTACGAAATAGAAAATGACGGAAATATGTTTATCATCGTTGATACCAAGATCAACGATGATTGTGAAATAAAATGGCTTTGTATATCCAAAGGCAAATTTGATCCATCGTTTTGTAAATATTTTATCCATCTTAACGATCTAGCAAAAAACGATACAACGAGTGGTTATTTATATAACGAGATCAAAGGAGATGAATTCCTATTTGATGGAGAGTTTATTCCCTGGTGTTGGTTTGGAAATGATGAGGTCGGAATTGAGATATCCGTTTGGGATATCGGCTATCAAAGATATGGAACTATGTTGATACCTGATAGTTTCGAAGAAAATGTGCCTAAAATAGGCACAAATATTTCAGCATCAGCAAAATCGGACGAAATTGCATACGAGATAATGGCTATAAATGGTAAACCTATGCAGGTCAACTCGGGATGGGAACATACAGCATATTTTGCCCTTTCCATAACTCCGCCCAAGATTTACAATTCAACTTTTTCTAACATGCTTATTTGGAGATCAGAAAACTATTATCCATCTGAAGAACAAATAAAAAATGCGAAAGATAGAGGATTTAATTTGATGATCCTTCCAATAAAACACTTCATAGAAGCTGATCCAAACGAAAAGATGAAAGTAGACAAGGTCATTTCCATTGCTCACGAAAACGAGATCAAAGTAATTCCATATATAAATATGATGGAATTAGACCGTGAATTTTATAGTATATTTGGTAAATATGCGACCGAATGGCAGATAGAACCTTATTCAAATGACAATTCAACCGCGCTCATTTGCTTAGGTGCAGAAGGCTGGAGAGAATATTGGAAATCCCGTATTAATAAGATAATTGATGAAAGCGATTTTGATGGGGTTTTCCTTGACCTTTTATACGATAGGCTCGCTTGCAGAAATGCCTTACACGGGTGTCAGAAGAAATATATAAGACCAACTTTTATCTGGGCTAAAGAGATGATAAAACACGCATACATAAAGGTAAAACAAAGATCACAAGATTCAATAGTGATAGCAAATACTGATATTATGCCCTTGTCAATGATCTGTTCATGGTTAGATGCCAGATGTTCAGGAAAATCAAGCAATATAGTCAACACTGATCTGCTAAAAAAGAGGTTGTTTCATAACTCAATCAGGCTTGGATGCAATGAATTGACCAATTTTGATGAGATAAATCAATTGGTTATCGCCAATTCTATTTTATTTATGTCATCGCCAATAGTATCTGATGAAGGTCTGGATAAATGCTCTCCAATTTCGCAGTATTGGGATATTTTGAGGTTTTTCCGCATCAATGAGGCTAAATGGTATCCAGGATTTGTAGACAATCCTTTGGGAGTAAGCAGATCGTCCGATATTTTCGTTAATGTCTATAAAAATGAATCATTATTACTCACATTGGTTAACCTTGCTGATAAAGACATTTATGCCGAATTTGAACTAGAAAATATACAAAAACTCTGCCTTGATAGAAAAAAGCACTACATTGTATATGAACCGCTAACTCGGCGGATATGTAATAACCTTCAAGTAGATTTATTGTTAAGCCTATTATATGAGATGCCAATGGTCTCAAAGGTTTTCATTCCAAAATATGGTGTAAGGTCGTTTTTTATATGCAGTTGCGATGAAAATCCAATGTTGTTATTTGCTATGGGGTCTGATGGTATAATTGATCAGGTCTGGGATAAGGATAGATCGACGCTCAAAGCAGAGATTTTAGTCCGTAAAAATACCACGATCAACGTTACACTTTATTTTCCGACTGAAAAGCCGTATAAAATATTGGCTAATGGGCAAAATATAGACTTTACTTGGGATGATGAACAAAGACTAGTTTTTTTCAATGTTATTTCTAATGAGAGCAAAATAGCAATAGAGGCACAGAGAGAATAGATTATGCATAGATCATTTTTATACTCCATTATAATCAATATCGTCATAATAATATCAGTCTCTGCACAGATCACTAGCAGTGATATGCAAGCTTTCACTGAAGCAGAAAGTCTACAAATGCAGGGAAGGTTTAGTGAAGCCTTGAATATGTATGAGAAATTGCTCAAGGACTCGCCGAATACCGAACTGAAAGATGAGATACTAATACAGATGGCAGCTTGTTACATACAACTTGGTGACGACGATTCCGCGATAAAATGCTATATGAAGGTGATATCTGCTGAACCGAACAGTCCAAATGCTGCAAACGCTGTATCGCTTTTGATGAACGTATATATGAAAAGATACCAATTTGATGAGCTTGTTGCTATGTCAGATCAGATAAATAAACAATATCCAGGGACAGAATCATCGGCAATGGCTATATATCGTCTTGCAAGCTATTATTATTCAAAAGGCGAGAATAAAAAAGCGATTAAGGAATATGAAGGATTTTTAGAACAATTTCCAAAATCTACTCTCCGATCAATCGTATTCAATAGGTTAATTTATCTTTATATTGCAGAAGGTATGTTTAAAGAAGCAGAAGAAAAGATAGCTTTAAGCTTATCAGAAGCCCCAGACAATCCATATATGCTTCAACAAATGGCTCTAATATATAGAAAGCAAGGGAAATATGATTCCGCTATGGAATTATATCAAAAACTTTTAGACGCTAACCCCAGAGATACCGATATATACGAACAGATGGGCGAAATATATGCAGAAAAAGGCGAAAAAGACAAAGCCCTCGAACAATGGTATAAGATCGTTGAGATATCACCGAAACAGTATTATTTGCACCAGATACTTGCTAATATATTGAAATCTCACGGATTTACTGAACAGGCTATTCAAGAGTATAAAAAAGCTATAGAACTTCAACCTAATGCTTCTTATCTATATTCGCAATTGGCAGAAATTTATATTATAAACAAGAGATTTGACCTCGCGGCTGATGTCTATATTGACGCCTTGCTTGTCCTGCCTATTGGTTATCCCGATAGGCTTAGCGTCATTAACAACATCTTAGAACTATGCAAAACAGATAGCATATATGATAGAGTTATATCTAAGCTAAATTCTAATCTTGAAAGATCGCCAAATAGCCCTTTGGTAATATCAGCTTTAGCAGATATTTATTTTTATAGGGGCGATATCGATAAAGCCATCGTGTTTTTTAAGATGTTACCATTATTCTACACTGATAATTCAAGTGTTATGATGGATAGGGCAAAATGGCTTATCCGTGAACAAAAACCAGAGCAAGCTGAGAAAGTATATAACCTGATATTAGAATTATATCCTGACAATTTGGTCACCATTGATGCACTGATCTCTTTGGCTCAGATAAAAACAGAGATGGATCAGCCAGAAGAAGCGATAAAAATTCTCCGATCTGCCATCTCCAAAGTCAACACAATAAAGGTTGCAAATAGGAAAACCCATTCGATATTGACCATGATCGGCGATATATATGTGGAAAAGATATACGACCCGCAATCAGGGATGTTAGCCTATTCGGACGCAATGGCATTATCCGATGTCAATTCTAACCCATCAGAGATCATAGAAATAAAGTTGAAAATGGCTAATTGTCAAAGGCTTATGGGACTTTATGATGCTTCGTTTGAAATACTTAAGTCAATTCCGCAGGATAAAATACCTATAACTGTCAAAGCCAAAATTGACAGAATTCGGGGCGATTGTTACTTCAATATGGGCGATTTTGAAAATGCAAAAAGATATTATAAAAATGCAACAAAAGGCAATCTTAAAGAAGATTGGGCAAATGACGTCTTAGAGAGGATAGCGCTTATTGACGAGTATTCAAATGGACAAACGTTAGAGCTTCTAAAAACATACGCAAATCTTGACAGATTGAAAGAATCCGGCGATTTTGAAACTGCACTTTTAGGGTATTCAAGTGCAATAAGAAAGTATCCCAAAAGTGACTTAACCGACAGAATCCAACTTGAAATTGGCAATTTATTATCATTGAAAGGTGAGCATGATAGATCAATAAAAGCTTATGAAATGCTTGTCAATTCTAACGGAAAATTTGCTCCAGAAGCACAATTTAGAATAGCGATGATCTACTCACAAAAGCTAAAAGATAATCAGCTTGCAATTGATGCTTATGCGAAACTGATAAGGGACTATCCAGATAGTATTTTAGTTGCGGATGCGCGAAAACATTTACAAAGGCTTTCTTCAAATGTGAAAACATCAGAACAGATTTTACCATAGAGATCATAGCTAAATCGCAAGCATTTTTCGTTAAAGGCAAGGAAGGACTATTACTTGATGGCGAAATAGAAAAAGCTATACAATGGGCAAAACAACAAAAATGGTAAAGACCATAGATAACATAAGCGAATTAGAAAAGATAATTCCCGAACTTGAATCTATGCCTATATTAGCGATAGACACAGAGACAACAGGGCTTGATCCATATAGATCAAAAGTTTTGCTTTTTCAAATAGGGGATTTGCAAAGACAGTTTATAATAGATTGCAGAAAGGTAAGCCTAGAACCTTTAAGGAAACTACTAGAAAGCAACAAACCGAAAGTGCTTCAGAATGCCAAGTTTGACTACAAAATGGTCAAACATTCGTTCAAAATTGAGATTGAAAATATGGTTGATACCATGCTTATTGAGCAGGTGCTTATGGCAGGCAAATCCGATGGGCAATTTGGTTTAGATGACCTAGCTGAAAAATATCTTGACATAAAAATTGACAAAAGCCAACGCGAATCTTTCATAGAGCATAGCGGAGATTTCACTGAAAGTCAGCTTGAATATGCCCAAAATGACCTGATCTATGTCCTCCGTATCCTTGAAAATCAGGTTAAAGCTCTGGTTAAGGAAAACTTGCAGGAGACAGCTAAACTTGAATGTATGGCTATAAATGCCTTCGGCGATATTGAATATAACGGCATATTTTTGAACAAAGACAAATGGTCTGAGATATTAGAACAGGAGTTTATGAAGAAAAAAGAGGCGGAGAACCTTTTAGATGACATATTTAAGACAACATCTGAATTGGATTTATTCGGTGGATCAGTGAATATAAACTACGATAGCGATGAACAGTTAAGAGAAGCCCTTGAACGAATTGGGATAAAAGTTAGCGATACAAGCAAGGCGACCATATCACGTATAGACTCAAAGATCGGTCAAGCGATCCTTGATTATAGGGAACATCAAAAAATTGTCTCTGCTTATGGAAAAGGATTTCTTGAACATATACATCCAGACACGGGAAGGATACATCCAACATTTCGTCAATTAGGCGCATCAAGCGGAAGGACTTCGTGTGCTGAACCAAATCTGCAAAATATCAAGGCAGATTCAAGGTTTAGAAGTTGTTTTGTTGCTCCACCAGGGCGAAAATTAGTTATAGCAGATTATAGTGGTTGTGAACTGCGAATAATAGCAGAATTGAGTGGAGACGAGGTTTTTCTTGAAACATTCAGAACAGGCGGAGACCTACATTCTATTGTAGCGTCATCAATTTTTAAGAAAAATGTAAGCAAGACAGAAAATCCTGAATTAAGGCAAAAGGCAAAAGCGATCAATTTCGGTCTGGCTTATGGTATGGGGGCACAAGGGTTAGCAACGTCATTAGAAATATCCGAAAAAGAAGCAGAAGAGCTATTAGAACATTACTTCAATAGTTACCCCAAAGTCAAAAAATACCTTGATGAGTCCGCTAATGTCGCTCTAAGAAGAGGTTATTCCGTTACTATTGGGGGCAGAAAAAGGTATTATGAAATAAAAGATCGCAATGATCAAAAAGAGATCGCATCGGTAATTAGACAGGCAAAAAATGCGCCTATACAGGGAACAAGTGCGGATATGACGAAACTTGCTTTGATATGGATACGCGAAGCGATCAAAAAGAAAAATATTGACTCAAAATTGGTAAATACGGTTCACGATGAAATTGTAATAGAATGCAGTGAAGATGTCGCAGAAGAATCTGCACAAATTATGAAGGATTGTATGATAAAAGCGGGAGAATATTATCTGCACAAATTGCCAGTAGAGGTAGAATATGTCATCTCTGATTGCTGGCAAAAGTAGCGATCAGTATCTGTGGTTTAGCGATCAAGTTAAAAATAAATCAGTTAAGGAGGATATCATAATGATACTAAAATTAGGAGCGACAACTCGTCCATGGCATACTTGGTCATTTGATCAAGCATGTTCATCAATTGCCCATGTTGGATATGAGGAGGTTTCAATATATTCAAATGCCGGGAAAATTCCAGTGACGTCAACAAGTAGTCCAGACGAAATTGCAGAGACATTAGCGATAATAAGGAAATATGAACTTGTCCCATCAATGTTACTTGGTTCTCCAAGACTTGATTTGAGCATAGATGATGCCGTAGCTGACTTCAAGAAGCTTATAGACAATGCATCTGCGTTAGGATGTAGATGGTTGATGAATGGTGGAACAGAGAATCCATCGTTATATAACAAATTTTTTGAGATAATGCGTCAATCAGCCCCTTATGCAAAAGAAAAAGGTATAGAAATATTGCTAAAACCTCACGGTGGCTTGGGATTGACAGGCAAAGACCTTGTCAAAGCAGTTGAAACCGTTGATCATCCGTCTTTTCGCATATGTTATGATCCGGGAAATATAATCTACTATACCAAAGGCGCAGTCAGACCGGAAGGCGATGTTGATGACGTCGCTGAATTTGTTACATTTTGCATCATCAAAGATTGTCTGCTCAAAGAAGATGGCAATCCAGATGTATGGATAATGCCAACAAAAGGGCTTGTTGATTTTTCCGTTGTGATCGGAAAGCTTGTAAAGGCTGGATTCAGAGGTCCTTTACATGTTGAATGTTTAGGCGGAAATGAGCTTGATGATGTGAATGAAAGAGCTTGGAAAACAAGAGAATGGCTTGAAAAATTAGTGGAGAACCTCTGATGGTTAAAACAGGTCTAACTGTTCTTTTGACCGAAAGACTTGATATTATCGAAGGAAAGTCTATCGGATTGATAACTAACTCAACAGGAGTTGATGAAAATCTTCAAAGTAATATATCACTTTTGACAGAAAAAGGAAATTTAAAAGCCGTTTTTTCACCTGAGCATGGTCTTTGGGGAGCTGTTCAGGATGCCATTTCAATTCCATCTATTAAAATTGATCAGATACCTGTTTATAGCCTTTATGGTAATGTAAATAAACCTACTGCTGAAATGCTCAAAGGCATTGATGCCCTGATCTTTGACATCCAAGATGTGGGAGTTAGATTCTATACCTATATAAGCACAATGGCGATGGCAATGGAGGCTTGCGCGGAAAATGGAGTTGAATTTATCGTCCTTGATCGTCCTAACCCGATAAAGGGGGATGTCGTAGATGGAAGTATTCTCAAAACAGAATTTCGTTCTTTTGTCGGATACTTACAGGTTCCTATACGTTATGGTTTAACGGTCGGTGAATTAGCAAAGTTTTATAATAATGACGTTAAAGCATATCTTACAATAATAAAAATGGACGGCTGGAAGCGGTCAATGTGGTTTGATCAGACAGGTCTTCAATGGGTAATGCCGTCGCCAAATATGCCAACGCTTGAAACCGCAACAGTTTATCCTGGGATGTGTCTTTTTGAAGGGACAAATATTTCAGAAGGACGAGGGACAACAAGACCATTTGAGATCATAGGTTCCCCCTGGATTGATCCATTTAATTTGGCAGATATCTTGAATTCAATATGTTTAGAAGGTGTCAGATTCAGACCACTATATTTTGTCCCGACATTCTCCAAATACAAAGATGAAAATTGTGGAGGAGTGCAAATTCACGTAATTGACAGGGACAAATTCAACCCGATAAAAACTGCTTTAACCATTATAAGCACTTTAAGGGGGTTATATCCAAACTACTTTCAGTTTAACAGACACTTTGATCTCTTAATGGGGACAGAGAAAGTGAGAAAAGCTATATCTGATGGTAGTTCAATTGACGAGATCATTGCATATTGGCAAGATGATCTTTCAGAATTCTCAAAATTACGATCAAGTTATATTTTATATTAGTGTCAATGTTTGTATTAATGATGAAGGAGATGAATAAATGGAAAAAAACAAATTAGCAATCAACGGAGGTCCAAAAGCAATTGACAGTTTTGAAGGCAAGGGGAATCCTAAAATTGACCATGCGGAGTTATTGGAGATGGCTGATACATGGGGTTATCCGCCCGAAATAATTGAAGAAATACGAAAGATCGTTGAAAAGGTAGAAGTAGGACCATCATTAGTGCATTATAATAATCCAAGATCAAAGGCAACCGAGGTTGAAAATCTTGTCAGAAAGCTATTTGACGTTAAACACGTTATGGGGGTATCATCTGGAACAGCGGCACTTCATAGCGCTTATGTTGCGGCGGATATAGGCTGTGGCGATGAAGTGCTTGTCCCCGAATATACCTTTGCAGCAACAGCGATGGCTGTTGTGGTCGCAAGAGGTATCCCTATCTGGTGTGAAATTGATGAGTCAATGACAATTGATCCAAATGATATTGAAAAGAAGATCACTCCCAGAACGAAAGCGATCGCACCTGTCCATATGAATGGCTTTGTCTGCAATATGGATGCAATAATGGACATAGCGAAACGACATAATTTAAAAGTAATAGAGGATTGTGCTCAGTCCTGCGGGGCTAGATTTAAAGGGAAAAGAGTAGGGACAATCGGAGACCTCGGCTGTTTCAGTATCAGTTCATATAAGGTCACAGGTGGTGGAGAAAGCGGACTTGTGATGACAAATGACGATAAGCTATTCGCAAGGGTCCAGCAATGGGCTGAGGCAGGCGGATTATGGCGACCTGACCGATTTGCCCCTGCACGATGGAAAGGTGAGCTTTTCTGTGGTTTGAATTACCGTATGTCTGAGCTTGAAGGAACTGTTGAACTTGTCCAGTTTAGAAAAATGGAAGCACAACTTGATAGATGGAGAAAGAATAAAAAACTGATAATGTCAAATCTGCCTGTATACAAAGAACTCCGACCAAGGGTCATTCACGATATAGATGGCGAAATGGGACATTCAATAGGATTTTTTGGCAGAACCGCAGAGGAAGCAGAAAAATTGGCATCTGCTATCAGTGCAGAAGGCGTCGGGGCAGGAACACGTGGGACAAGCACGAATCCTGACTGGCATTATTATCAATATATGGAGATGATATTAAATAAAGTTCCAGCGACCTCTGATGGATGCCCTTGGGAATGTCCGAAAGCGGGCGAAGCCGCGAAAGTCAAATATTCGTTTGATATGTGTCCAAATTGTATTGATCTGACAAGCAGGCTTGTATCTGTCGGGGTCAACCAATGGTGGACGGAAAATGATTGCCTTAAAGTCGCACAAGCACTGACTAAGGTATTCGACGCTTTCTTCACAAGGGATGATAAATACCCGAATTGGCTCGCCGCAGTCTCTTGATGATCAGAGACACAAATAGCCAAATTTGATCTTTATTGGGCAGTTTAAAGTTGAAGATTAAATGTATTTTGGATTGAAAAAATTTCGTTACCAAATCGTTTAATCTTCAATCTTATATTATCAAACTTTGGATTCTCTTGGGACGAAGTTTTCAATAAACATTTCGTCCCTTTGGAATCTATAAAATGCTCTTATATAAAAAGCTTAACAAAATGCAATTTTAATGATATTATTTTTAATGATATTATAGTGATTGGATAACTGTTTTATTAAATTTTTAACTTTTTAGTAAAATATGAGACCACGAATTTCCAGACGAGAATTTATAAAAGACATCGCACAAAAAGGCACAGCGATCGCGATTGGCGCAAAGGCTATCTGTGATCTTTCGTCAGCTGATACCCTCTCTGTTGATCATGCGGATATAGAGACGTCATCGCTTAAAGAGGCGATGTTTTATGAGAAACACGAAGGTGTTATGATACAATGCGTCCTTGAACCAAGAGGTTGTATAGTGAACAACTGGGAAAGAGGTTATTGCGGAGCAAAAGAAAACAGGGACGGAAAATATTATTCTTTGGTGTATTCAAGACCATCTGCTGTGTATACAGAGGCAATTGAAACCGATCATTTTTTCCATGTCAGACCCGGCGAGCAGTTTTTCGGTCTTGGGACCGCAGGTTGCAATCTTGGATGCAAGTTCTGCGAGACATGGCATCTATCACAGGTCAGACCAGAAGAGACAGAGATACAGAATTTATCGCCAGAAGATGCGATCAGACAAGCCAAGAGTAAATCAATTAAAATGATCAATTTCACATATAACGACCCTGTTATATGTTACGAGTTTGTGCTTGAAACTGCCAAGCTTGCCAAAGAAAACGGATTATTGACTTTATGTCATACCGCAGGATATATAAACGAAAAACCGTTGGAGACATTATTGGAATATATTGATGCAATAAATATTGATCTTAAAGCTTTCAGTGAAGAATATTATGCGAGATTCTGTGGAGTTGAACTTGAAACTGTCCTTAACACATTAAAAATTATAAAGAAAGGAAAAGCTTTCCTTGAAATTACAAATCTAATTGTGACAGGAAACAATGACAACAGAGATGAAATAAAAGATATGGTCAAATGGATTTTGGACAATTTGGGGAATGATGTCCCATTGCATTTTTCAAGATTCTTTCCGAATTACCAATTGATGGAACTTTCCGCTACACCGGAAGAAACACTTGAAATGGCTTATGAAATCGCTAAATCAGAAGGTTTGAAATATGTCTATATTGACAATATTCCGGGGCATAAACACGAGTCAACTTATTGCCCAAAATGCGGAACGAAGTTAATAAATAGGAATGGGATTGATATAACAATATTGGATATGGATAAAAACGGCATCTGCAAAAAATGTGGCTGTAAGCTATTGGGAATATGGGGGGATTAAAGATGGGCGAACCTGTCCTTTGGTCGCATAAAACCGTTGCAGAAATAAGAGAATATATGAGCAAAAGACCTACGGTGATATTACCGATCGGATGCACAGAGCAACACGGATATCATCTGCCTACCTGTGTGGATATATTAAATGCTGAGGAAATATCAAAACGTGTTTCTGCTGAGACTGGAATTATAGTTTTACCAACGGTCAATTATTCATATTCAGGTGGAGAATTGCATGGAACGGTTAATGTTTCTCCAAACGTTGTGGCGTTATATATAGAAGAAATTTGTCTTTCGCTTGCTTCACAAGGGGCAAAGAACATCATAATAATACCCGGACATGGTGGATCGGAGAATATGACTGCATTATTGGCATTTCGAGATATGTTTTTACGCAAACATAATCATCTTGACGTAGTCATAGCGGTTATGAATGCTTATTTGACAAACCTCTGTGGAGAAGGTGACTGGCATGCAGGCAGGGCGGAGACATCTTTGATGCTTTATTGGGCGCCTCATCTTGTCCATCTAGATAGAATAGCTTATGACTCTGATGAACTTTTGGATATGATGCGTAAAAATCCTGATGCCTATCAGGACATCCAAATGATCGTTGATTCTCCTCAGGCAGGACCGAGAATAAGACAAAGAAGTGATATTCAGGTTGGCGTTATGGGCTATCCCGAAGAAGCTTCCAATCAGATTGGAAAAGAAATTGCAGATAAATCAGTTAAAGAAATTGTTAAGGCTATAAGAGAAATTGAGAGACAAAGAGGAGTTATATAAAGAATTATGAACACAAGGACAAAGAGAATTCTGTTGATCATTGCTCAGATCTTAGTAAGTGGGATAGCAGGCATTGTTGCTTGCTTAGTGTCTTTTGCATTGGTAAATCTTTTGTGGCGTGCAGTAGACCCTCAATCCATATTCGGATTTATAAGAGGAATATTACTTTTAATTTCGTTTTTATTTATTATTTTTACTATCATAGCTTCGGTTTCTGAGACTGTTCTACAATTCAAACGATATATCCCAAGAGAAAATTTGTCAAGAAAAATAGTTTATGAAGGCTGTTTTTTGGGAATATGTGCAGCGGTTGCATTGCTTTCTGTAACACGTAGCGATTGGATAAATTCGCTTGAAGATTGGGGCAGTAGTGTCAAGCTTATCGCAACTTTATTTTATCTGCTTTTATTTTTACCACTGAAATTGATCACGTTCTGGATACCTGCACTTTTGATCTTATCTATTTCTGCTCCTATTGGTGCGACAATAGCGTTTTATGTCAGTCCTAAGATAAAGATGAAAAAGGAGGCAGAAAAGCTCACAGGCGACACACAAACTTAATGTTAAAGGAACTTTATTATGAATATCAGTCAAAAACCTAGACAACCAAGCAAAGAATCTATGTTCACAAGAGGAAGGCGAGACCTTGGAACTCCACAGGGTTTAACATTAATTAAGACTATAGGTTTATGTGCGGTTTTCTCAATAATTGCTGATATTGTCGGAAGGCGTGTTGGAATAAAAACTGATCTACTATACGGAATTCTAATTGCGATTAATGTTATAGTTTTCGGACTGGTTGTGATTAGAATGTCAATTATGAATAAAAGGATATTAGAGAAACGTAGAAAACAGCGATGAGGATATAGGGGAGAATATGTCTGAAAAGAAACAAGGATTAACGTATAGAGACGCTGGCGTTTCAATTGACACTATGGACGCAAGCATTAGAGATGCCAAAAGCATTATAAGATCAACTTTTCGTAATGGGGTTTTAAGTGATATTGGGCATTTTGGCGGGCTTTTCGCGTTGAATAAAGATAAATACGAAGAGCCTGTTCTGGTATCAAGCACTGACGGAGTTGGCACGAAGCTGAAAGTCGCTTTTATGAGCGGAAGACATAACACTGTCGGAATTGATCTGGTCTCTCATTGCGGAAATGATATTGTAGTCCTTGGTGCTGAACCGATATTCTTCCTTGACTATATAGGTATGGGAAAACTTGAACGTCACGTATTTGCTCAGATCATTGAAGGTCTAGCTAATGGCTGTAAAGAGGTTGGATGTGCACTTATCGGCGGAGAAACTGCTGAAATGCCATCTTTCTATAATGAAGGAGAGTATGATCTAGTTGGGACTATTGTTGGCATTGTAGATAAAAAATTTATAGTTACAGGCGAGAAAATTAATCCTGGCGACGATATAATCGGTCTAGCTTCTGTTGGACTTCATACTAACGGGTATTCGCTTGCTAGAAAGGTCATATTTGATATAAGCGGTTATGGGGTTCTGGACTTTATTCAAGAGCTTGATGCGACCGTTGGTGAAGAGCTTTTGAAACCTCATAAAAGTTATGTCAAGTCTATATTGAACTTGATTGAAAAATTAAATAATTGTGTTAATGGTTATGTTGACTTTAAGGTTAAAGGTATGGCACATATCACTGGTGGAGGATTGATTGACAACGTCCCTCGCATACTCCCAGAAAACTGTTGTGCATCCATTGAGATAGGCAGTTGGAAAGTTCCTCCAATATTCTCTTTTATACAGAAAAGAGGCGAGATTGACGATATTGAGATGTTCAGAGTTTTTAATATGGGAATTGGAATGGTCATTGTGATCTCGCCAGACTGGACAGACCAAGCCATGGGCGAGCTACAATCTACCGGTGAAACTGTTTATAGGATCGGGAAGATCATCCAAGGCGATAGGAAGGTAATTTTTCATTAGAAAGGAGAAAGATATGGACTATATTTTGATGCCCCCAAGCAATGCTATAATTCTGTTTAATGGAAAAGATTTAAATAATTGGCAAACTCGGAGCGGAGGAGTTGCTGGTTGGAAGGTTGAAGATGGGATAATAACTGTCGTCCCTGGCACTGGCGACATAATGACGAAAGAAACATTTACAGATTTTTATCTTCATCTAGAATGGATGGAGCCTGATATGCCGGATGCTAAGGGTCAAGCCAAAGGCAATAGTGGCGTCTATCTTCAAGGACGATATGAAATACAGGTTCTAGATTCTTATGGCATAGAGGTTCCTGGGAAAGGCGATTGCGGGGCTATATACAACCAATACGCTCCATTGGTCAATGCCTGTAAACCTGCTCTTCAATGGCAGGCTTATGACTTCATCTTTCGTGCAGCACGTGCAGGCGCAGATGGGAAAATAGAAAATGCTAGAATTACCGCTTTTCAAAATGGTATGGTCATTCACAATAACGTCATCGTCGATGGCGTTACTGGCGGGGCTATTGACGACAGAGTTTTAGAACCAGGACCGATCTTGCTCCAAGATCATGGAAATTTGATAAAATATCGCAATATATGGATTGTCCCACTGCCACTTAAAGGCTCTGACAAGTATTAGTGTTAAAATACTATTCCGTTTGCATTTTAAGAGGATCGTAAGGGCAAATTTTATAAGAAAACAGACTTTTATAGAAGTTATATCACATATTTTAGGTTTAATAAATGGTCAAATTTGTCCTTATGATCTTCAAAATCCATCAAACTTTTATCATAGTTTCTGTTGACATATTAACGATCTATTACCAGTGATCTAACCTAAGTGCTTTTTAAACCAATCTTTTGCTCTTCTCCACATCTCGTCAGATAAAATATGACCAGCTCCTTCTTCTATATACCAACTGAATTTATCTTCCGCGCCTACCTTTTTGTATGCTTCTGCGATAGTCTTAATACCTTCTCTGACCTCTGCTATGGGGCTTCCACTGTCAAGCTCACCGAAGTTCAGATGCAAGGCACGAGGGGCGATTAATCCAGCAATATCTGGTGTATCGCCATATTGAAACCAGCCCGGTATAAAATTCGGGAAACAATGCAATAAATGTGTCCGATGTATCGCTTTATATGTCGGCAAACAACAATTCCCCACAAGGCATTTCAATCTTTCTTCCCAAGGTCCGATTAACCACGTGTGTGTAGACCCCATAGAGTGTCCATAACATCCGATCTTATCTGATCTAACTTCTGGTCGCGAACATAGGTAATCTATTGCTCTACGCATATCGAGGATATTTTTCCATGCCAGACATTTACCAGATACAACATAACGAAGGAATTCAAATCTTTCATAATTTCCGCCTTCAAGAAATTTGCTTTGTCTTTCCTCAAAGCAAAGTGCATCTGGACAAAGCACAACATAGCCTTCTTTAACTAACGCAACTCCGGTATGATGCATCGGGTCGCCTGCCAATCCTGCAGGTTCACTTTTGCCGAGATGATACTGTCCCGCGTGCTGATGCCATACCGCGATAGCTGGCGCAGAAGTGCTTGAATTTATGCCATCTGGTATTAACAATAACGCAGGGACACGGTCATTTGGCTCAACCTCATAGGTCAGTGATTCAATACGATAACCATCTTTTTGTATTATTTCACGAATGATCGGCTTTAATTCACAAGGATCAGGAAATGCTCCTCCCAAACAACTCAGAAGTTTTTCCTTCAGTTCTTTAGCTTTCATTGTGGACTCCTTATAATATAATTTTTCTTTTTGTTGAACTGTAATAAAGTTCAGACGAAGATATCATATCTTGTATCATATCTTGACGCATAGTGTTGTCTACTTCATCCTTTTTTATTTTTGTGATTTATTAACTTTTATTTTGCAATACCCCATAATATTTTATAGGACGTGCACTTCCTTTGTCATTAGCTTTTTATTCCAATCTGTGATTCGGAAAGGTAATAAACTTATGTTTATGCCGATCAGTCTAATTAGGCATGAAAGAATTACAGATAATATATGAAAATCAAGAAAAGATAATCGGAAAGCTTAACACTGGCGATGTATTTGTTAGTTTGATGGATTTGAATTTCTGCTATTAGTCATAATTTTGGTGTTACCTGTGCTTTATTACAGGTTTTTATTACTTTACCTTTCCGAATCACAGTTACAGACGTTTTGGCTTGATTATAAAAACACATATTGATAAAATATATCCAACAGACTTGGAGAGATAAAATTATGAGCGTAATATTTATAACGGGTGGTGCGAGAAGCGGTAAAAGCAGTTTTGCATTGCGATTAGCACAAAATATCGGCGGGAAAGTGACTTTCATAGCCACTGCACAAGCTGGCGATGCAGAAATGCTGAAACGAATACAAATCCATAGACAAGATCGCCCTGAAGATTGGGCAACCATTGAAGAGCCTTTTGACGTCGCATCTGCTATTGATTCTGTAAAGGGAAATGATGTTGTGATCGTTGACTGCATCACTCTGCTTATAAGTAACCTTCTGTGTTCAACAGAGGATTTTGACGACAATTTGTGGATAATCAAAGAAATAGAAAGACTAATTAGATCCGCGAAGGAGTTTATCGGAACGGTGATAATAATATCAAACGAAGTTGGCATGGGGATTGTTCCAGAAAACAGGCTTGCAAGGGAATTTAGAGACATAGCGGGGAGAGCAAATCAGATTATAGCTAGTTACGCAGATCAGGTATATGTCTGCTTTTCAGGGATTCCAGTTTTGATAAAAGATTTAGGAGAAACTAATGGACAAATTAAGATCAACGCTTGATAAAATTAAACCGATAGACAATTCATTGATGGAGACAACACAGGTCCGCCTTGATAATTTGACCAAGCCCAAGGGAAGCCTTGGCAGGCTTGAAGAGTTTGCGAAAAGAATAGTTGCTATCACAAATAAGGGAAATCCGTCATTGACAAGAAAAGTTATAATAACAATTGCAGGCGATCACGGTATAACAGAAGAGGGTGTCAGTGCTTATCCAAGTGAAGTCACGCCGCAAATGGTCTATAACTTCCTTCGTGGCGGAGCAGGCGTTAATGTCCTAGCGAGGCATGTCGGTGCAGAAGTTGTCGTGGTTGACATGGGCGTGGCTGTCGATCTTATACCGCATCCGGAGCTAGTAATAAGGAAGATCGGCAAAGGGACAAAGAATTTCGCTAAAGGTCCTGCAATGTCACGGGAACAGGCAATTGAAGCAATTGAAGCAGGGATAGAGATCGCAGAGAAGATAATCAATGAGAAGGGCGCTGACATAATAGGTACCGGCGAGATGGGCATCGGCAATACAACCCCAAGCAGTGCCATAACCGCTGTATTCACAGAAAAACCTGTCCAAGAGGTTACAGGTAGAGGCACAGGCATAGACGATGAAACCTATGCTAGAAAAATATCTGTGATCCAAAAGGCAATTGAGTTGAACAAGCCTAACTCGAAAGACCCAATAGATGTCCTAGCAAAAGTCGGCGGATTTGAGATCGGAGGGCTTGCTGGTGTAACTCTCGCTTGTGCTTCAAATAATATCCCTGTAGTGATTGATGGCTTTATATCAAGCGTCGCTGGACTTATAGCTTTTGAGTTAAAACCAGAAACAAGAGATTACATCTTCGCAGCACACGCATCGGTTGAAATAGGGCATAAAGCGGTCCTCGATAGGATGCAACTGGTCCCAATACTTGATCTTAATATGCGTCTAGGCGAAGGCACAGGGTCTGCACTTGCTATGGGACTTATCGATGCTGGGGTTAAGATTTTAAATGAAATGGCTTCCTTTGACGAAGCTGGCGTATCAAGAGAAAAATAGAAAGTAATAGGTAGTAAAAAATATGAAGATAAGCTATATAAACATTGAGGAATCAAAAGAGCTAGCATCTGTCTATAATGATCAATTTAAGGGAACACCTTATTTTTATCCTGTTACGTCAGATGAATTTGAGAACAGCATACGTAACAGGATAAATCATAGTGAAAACTTACATTCCGAGAAGATCATAATCGGCGAGCAAAATGGCAAAATTTTGGGATTTGCTCATATATCCGTCGGCGATGCAAAACAATTTGGACAAATAAAAGACGGCGGATTTATTCATTTTTTGACCTATCAATCAGGTTATCGCATGATCGGACAGGCTATTCTTGACGAATGCGAGAAATATCTGTGTAGTTTTAAGATTAATCAAATATGGGCTTTTTTACACGCAAGCAATTATAGATTCTATCATCTTGGATTTGGTTATATATCGGATAAGATCGGTCACGTGCTAGCGCTTTTTCGTATGAACGGATATGATGTGGATTTAGGCGAGATATTTATGAACTATCCAAGATATGATGTATCCGAGCCAGAACTACCTGACCGTAATATAAAAATAAATGTTTCACACAATGTAGGTCGTGGAAGATTGCCTAACCTGTATGTTGAGGCTACGAGAGATGGAAATCAGGTCGGAGAGTGTGTAAGCGTCTCGATCGGCGAATTCTACGATAACGATGACGCACAAGATTGGTTTTTTACACAATGGTTGGGAATTGAACAAGAAGAACAAGGGAAGAAACTTGGAAAATATCTTTTACATAGAACCTTTTGGGAAATGAAAAAAATAGGCTATAATAATGCTATTATTAGCACTAATATAAAAAACTATCGGGCGCAATTGTTTTATACAAATTTTGGCTATAAGGTAGTTGATACTGGATATTGTTTGGTCAAAAGATGCTAAGAAAGAGGACGTTATGAACTTATCGAGTAATGCACAACTAGCGTTAGATACTATTTTGCATAAACAAACAAAAGGCATTCCAACTTGGCTTATTCATGTTATGCAGCACGATCAAATTGAACGTCTAGCAGGCGCTCAGCCGGGCGATTACAAAAGAGACCCTGAAAAAACTTATCTCGCTTATCTTCATAATGTAGGAGTTTGTTCACTTGATCAATATATCCCAACTAATCCTCTGACTATGGGCGATAAAGGTTATGAGGACGCACAGAGAGGAGCGACAACAGGTGCAGAAAAGATAATCGTTGACAACATGATAATTGACTCTCCAGACGCAGTTGTTGAACATCTAGAAAAATATGTCTTTCCCGCGATGAAGAGCTGGACTGTTGGATACGATGAGGATGCGAGAGTGAAACAAATATTGGATTCTGAGGCGTCTATTCAGAAAAAACTGGGCGATTCCATATTGAAGACAGGATATGGGTTTATATATTTTCCCCATTTCCGATACACAACCTATGGATATGAAAATTACCTTATGGCTTATGCTCTTTATCCTGATGTTATGGAAAAAGATTTTTCGCTTCAAGCCGATTTTATGTTGCTTAATAATAAAGCAGCAGCTCGTGCATATAAGGAGGGAAATCTTCCACCAGTTTATCGTCTTGATCATGATATAGCAGATTCAAGAGGGACGCTTGTAAACATCAAAACGCTTGACAAGATATGGTTTCCACACTTCGCAAGATGCCTTGAGCCAATGCTTAAAACGGATGTTCAAATGATCTGGCATTGTGATGGAAATCTTATGGAGATGGTGCCAAGGCTATTGGATGTCGGTATCAGAGGATTTCAGGGATTTCAATATGAATGTGGTATGGATTATGAGAAAATCTGTAAAATGAAGACAAAAGAAGGAAATGATCTATTAATAATAGCCGGGGTATCAGTAACTACAACGCTTCCACTGGGGACGCCTGATGATATAAAAACACAGATGAAATGGCTTGTTGATAATGGTCCTAAAACGGGTCTTTTTCTAGCAGGGACAAGCTCTATAACTCCGGGTGTGCCTTGGGAAAATATAAAGACGTTCGTTGAAGGGCTAAATTATTATAGGACTCACGGAAGGAATTGATTGCTATGAAAATTGGTATGATCGGACTATCTGCACTTTATTGGCCCATAGCTATCGGAAATAAGTTAAGACAGTATAAAGATGTGGAATTTTTGTCTGCATCAACTTTGGGAGTAAATGAAACAGATATTTTGAATACTCTTGGGATCACAAGCCAAGAGTATTCAAATAGATTTAATATCAGGCTTTACGAAACACCAGAAGAGATGATTAAAAAGGAAAATTTAGATAGCGTCATAATCATAACTCGTCATACAGAACACGCTTTCTGGACTGAAAAAATGGCTCAACTCGGTCTGAACATATTTATACCAAAGACGTTTGCGACGACGATCTCTGATGCTGACCGTATTGTTGAAGCTCAAAAAAAATATAATGTTAAGATCGCAGTTGGACCTAGCGCTAGATTTCTTCCGCCTTTTGTGTCTGCTAAAAATGCCCTTGAAAACGATGCCATCGGCAAACCTTTTTCAATAAGAATCTGCCATCATCACGGCACTATAGACGTTTTTAACCCAAATGATTGGTATCGTGATCAGAAAGAGGGAGGTCCAGAACTTTCTCTCGGCTGGTATGGAATTGACCTTATCCTTTATCTTATGGATGACAAAGTCAAAAGAGTTTATGCGGAATATGGTAATTTCACATCTCCGAACAGCCCGTTTATGGATTGCGGAAGGATCAATATGAGAATGGCTAACGGAGGAATTGCATCATTCGATATGTATTTCTGTAATCGTATACCATATCCATCTTGGCAGATGGAAGTTGTAGGACCAAAAGGCGTTATCAGCATTCATAGAGTTGCAGAAAATTCTACAAAAACAGTTGTGAGCCTTGACAATGAAGAAGGACATAAGCTATTGCCATTGCCAGAACAGACGAAAGATTGGGAAACATATTGGGTAGATGATTTCATAAACGATACAAAACCTGCAATATCAGCAGAAGAGGCGAGGATGATCACTATGATCTCGCTATCTGCAATTGAGTCTGCAAATGAAAACCGTCCTATTGATGTGATTTAAACCGAAAGCTTGTTTGGAATAATGAAATTTCAAAGTTGACTGCTAAATTAAGAAATCTGTCAACAAATCAAAATCATTTATCTATATAACAATGTTTTGTAAGAAAACAATGTTCGGTAAGATCATAACAGGTGCAAAATTACATAACCAGTTCAAAATTAAAGAAACGAAAAATGAGAGTGAAAGATTTTATAAAAGAGATAAAAAATAGCAGAGATTATTATGGTCAAATAGTACACATTCAAGATATACCTAAAAGAGAGGCGATTTATGGAGAACTGAAAAAACAGTTAAAACCAGAAATAATGTCAGCCTTACAAGCACAAGGGATAGAAAATCTATACTCTCATCAGGTTTCTGCGATCTCTGCCGTCCGCGAAGGCAAAAATATTGTAATAGTGACATCAACCGCGAGTGGAAAGACTCTTTGCTATAATATTCCTGTGTTAGAGTCTATCTTAGAGGACAGAAAGACAAGAGCGTTATATATCTATCCGACCAAAGCTCTTGCACAAGACCAACACAAAAAGCTAATAAAATTCAAGGAGATCAATTCTGAATTCAACTTTGATACAGGCACTTATGACGGCGATACCCCTCCAAATACACGAAAAAAACTGCGAGACAGTGGAAGGATAATTCTTACCAACCCTGACATGCTTCACGCAAGCATACTTCCCAACCATAGCAAGTGGGCTAGTTTCTTTGAGAATTTAAAATTCATAGTAATTGATGAAATACATATCTATAAAGGTATTTTCGGTTCAAATGTAGCTAATCTTATGAAACGATTGAATCGTATATGCAGACATTATGGCGCATCTCCACAATTTATATGTTGTTCAGCGACTATAAGCAATCCAAAGGAGTTGGCAGAAAGCATAACAAATTGTGAGGTAGTCCTTATTGACAATGATGGTTCCCCTAAGGGGTCAAAAAAGTTCGTTCTTTGGAATCCTCCATTTTTAGATGAAGGTAAAACAGAGCGAAGAAGTCCCATTTCAGAAGCGATAAAGCTTATGACTGAGTTAATAAGATACCGAGTTCAGACAATAACTTTTGCCCAATCTCGTGTCCTGACCGAGTTATTATACCGCTACTGTCAAGAATCGCTACAAAAGATCAGACCAAGTCTCGCAGACAGTATAAGGGCATACAGAGGAGGATACCTTCCAGAGGATCGTAGAGAGATAGAACGTCTGTTATTTTCTGGCGAATTGCTCGGTGTTATAAGCACTAATGCACTTGAACTTGGAATAGACATCGGTGGATTAGATGCCTGCATATTAGTCGGTTATCCCGGGTCAATATCAAGCACTTGGCAAAGAGCAGGAAGAGCAGGAAGAAGCAAGGATGATTCTCTTGTAATACTTATAGGGCAAAATAACCCAATAGATCAATATTTAATGAAACATACAAAATACTTCTTTGAACAGCCAATAGAAAACGTCGTTATAAGTGTTGATAATCCCCATATAATGTTCGGACATCTGCGTTGTGCAGTGCATGAATTGCCTATGACAATAGAGGATGAACAGATATTTGGTGAATCTGCTCCTGCAATACTAGAATTGCTTCAAGAGGACAATCAAGTCAGATTTATCGGTGGTAGATGGTATTGGACTGGCAAAGGTTATCCTGCAAGGGATTTTGGTCTTAGAAATATGTCTGAAAATAATTATAATATCGTCGATACGACAGGAAACCGAAACGAGGTCATAGGTATATTAGATGAATTTAGTGCTTTTATGCTTGCCCATGATCAAGCGATATATTTACAGGAAGGCGAGACCTATTTCGTTAAAAATCTCGATCTAAAACAAAAGGTCGCTTATGTGGAAAAGATAAATGTTGATTACTATACACAATCAATTACTGAGGATAAGATAAGAGTTGATGAAAAAGAGATGGAAAAGGAAGTTTTCAAAAGTAAGGCATATTTGGGGCAGGTAACTGTGACCTCTATTACGATAATGTTTCGTAAGATAAAGCTAGGAAGTAACGATAGCATCGGTTTTGGCAATTTGAACCTTCCTCCAATGGAGCTTGAAACCAGTGCTTTTTGGATAACCCCACCAGCCCGTGCCATTACACGTGTCAGAGAATATGACAGAAACCCAAGCGAAGGTTTAATGGGCATAGGGAACGCACTTGTAGGAGTAATACCGTTATATGTTATATGTGATTACATTGATATTGGTCCTGTCGTTGATTCATCTAATACAGGTTTTCCGACAATATTCATCTATGATAAATATCCCGGCGGACTGGGGTTTGCAGAAAAAAGTTATGAATTGCTAGATCAAATACTGGAAAGCTGTCTTGAACTGATCAGCAGTTGCCCTTGTGATAGCGGATGTCCTTCCTGCGTAGGGTCAACAGCAAGGACATGGTCATATTTTGATGCAGGTTCAGAGTTGAAAGAACGTATTCCTGATAAAGAAGCGGCACTTATGCTTCTCCACGACATGCTTGGTAAGGAATCTTACATACCAAAGCAGTCAACACTGTCCAAACCATTAACTGATGTCCAGCAGACAGAGACTTTGGAGCCTCAACTAATTTCAAGGCAAATAAAGCCATTGCCAGAAAACGTAGAGGCAAAAATACGAAAACGTATACAATCACTGAAAAACAGGACAAGATAATTGTCACAAATATTTAATTAAAGCCTAATTATCAGTTTTTTTGGTTTTATAGCTCAATACAAATTTAATGGTAATCTGATATGGACTATGACACTCTCAGAAAACAAATGGTAGAAGATCAGATAATAGCACGAGGCATAAGCGATAAAAGGGTAATATCTGCGATGCTTAAGGTCCCAAGGCATCTGTTTGTAGATGAGAACCAACGGCATGAGGCTTACAACGACTATCCACTTCCAATTGGTGAAAACCAGACGATCTCACAGCCCTATATGGTTGCACTTATGACCGAGCTTATGTGCCTTGATGGTGATGAAAAAGTCCTTGAAATAGGCACTGGTTCCGGCTATCAAACGGCTATCCTTGCCGAACTTGCAAAAGAGGTCTATACAGTTGAGATCATAGAAAGCCTTTCAATAAATGCAAAGCTTCTCCTTGATGAATTGGGATATAAGAATATAAAGTTTCGCATCGGAGATGGATACAATGGCTGGAAAGAATATGCACCTTTTAATGATATTATAGTTACATGCGGTCCTACTGAAATTCCACAGCCTCTTATAGATCAGCTTGATGAAAGAGGAAAACTCGTTATCCCTGTTGGTTACAGTTTTCAGGTGTTAACTATATTGGAAAAAGTCAACGGAGAATTAAAGAAAACCGAATCTATTGAATGCCGTTTCGTCCCAATGACGAGGAAATATAATTTCAGATCAAATAACTGATGATGGAAATATCAAGAATGGTTAAAAGTATTATGAAAAAATCTCATTTAAAGTTAATAATAGTTATAGTGTCTGTTTTCTGCTCAATATCAATATTCGCTTGTGGAAAAAACAAATCAATTAAATTACCACTAAACTATTACCCCATATCTGAACGTCTAACCCCTAATGATATGAAAGTCCAAAATCCTTCTGCCAATGGAGGAAAGATTGTATTTGCGGTCTATGCAGATGAAAACTATGAGATATATGCTATGGGATATGATGGATCAAACCCAATAAGATTGACATTTAACGATACTAACGACTATTGTCCCTCAATTTCCTTTGATGGCAAAAAGATCGTCTATACTTCTTTTATAAGGTATGGTCAAAGCAATGACGAGATATTTATAATGGATGCAGATGGACGGAATCAGGTTAGATTAACAGAAAATTCTTTCACTGATGGCAATCCCAGTTTTTCAAAAGACTGTAAATATATCGCTTTTGACAGCAGTAAAGAGTTCAACAGTCAAATATACATTATGGATATAAATGGCAAAAATCAGCGACAATTAACTTTTGATGACAAGAATAATAGCAGTCCAGTATTTTCTCCTGACGGCAAAAAAATTGCCTATTCCGCATATTCTTTTTCTTCACAAGGTGTCAGAAGTGATATATGTGTTATTGACATTAAAACTGGCAAGATCACACAATTAACAGATAACGGATTTATGAACTCAAATCCTTCATACTCTCCGGATGGGAAATTCATAGTCTTTGACTCAAACAGGGATGGGAATAGCGAAATATACATAATGGAATCAGATGGAAAAAATCAAACACGATTGACAAATAATACGTTTTTAGATTCTGAACCTGTTTTCCTTCCTGACGGACATAGAATCGTTTTTGTCGGACACAGAAGTGGAGATGAAGGTCTCAGCTTATATATTATGGATTTATTGAAAAAACAATGAATAAAATGATAGGAGTTTGAATCAAATATTTAAAAAACAGCAAACAGGAAAAATATTCGAATGAATTAATATATGAATAATTCAATTAAGCAAAAACTTTTTAAAGAGATAGATAAAATAAATATCTTTGATATATTATCTGACCTTGTAAAGATACCTAGTTATGAAAATGAACAGGCAATAGTTGAATATATAGTAAATAGGCTAAAAAGGTTAAATATCAAATACGAATTCACAGAAATTGAGCCTTGCCGTCAAAATCTTATAGCATCTATCGGCAGTGGTGAAAGAAGCCTTATAATTAATAGTCATACTGATACTGTTCCGCCGGGAAATGATTGGAATACTGATCCCCTTAAACTTATGAAAAAAGGGGATTTTCTTTTTGGATTGGGTAGCTGTGATGCAAAAGGCTCGCTTGTATCAATGCTTGTCGCATTTGAAGTGCTTGCCCGTTATCAATCACTGCTGAATGGGCGATTAATATTTCAAGCAGTCTGTTGTGAAGAGACACGAGGAAGGGGAAGCCTTGCAGAGGCAAATCGTGGTATGAAGGCTGACGCAGGTATCATCGGAGAACCAACAGAGCTTGTCCCGATGATAGGTCATAAAGGCGGTCTGGTGGTTGAAGTTACTACCAAAGGTAGACCAGCACATGCTAGTTCACCAGAAGAAGGCGTCAATGCCATATCTAAAATGACGAAGATCATAAGATCATTAGATATGTTAGCCGATAATGTTTCTAAAAGGATTGATCACTTATTCGGTAGATCAAGTCTTGCAGTTACTCAAATTAGCGGAGGACGTGCTACAAATATTATACCTGATGAATGCAAGATCACAGTTGATAGGAGGCTAATTCCCAGCGAATCAAAAGACAAAGCCCTTGACGAGATATTATCAGTCATCAGTGATTTAATGAAAAATGACGAAGACCTCATAGTGTCATTGGAAGAAAAAATAGGGATTAACCCGTGCAAAATTTCTATTGACGAACCGATAGTGAAAACAGTTAAAGATAGTATCTACGAAGTTACAAACGTTCAGCCTAAGATATCAGGATTTAAAGCCTGTTGCGATATGTGGTGCCTAACGGAAAAAGCGAATATTCCAGCGTTGATATTGGGACCTGGCAAGCTTTCAATGGCTCATAAGGCAAATGAATATATATCCCTTAATGAGTTATATACCGCAACGAAAATATATATGACAATTGCGTTAAACTGGTTAAAAAATGATTAAAATAGAAACTATTTAATATGCAAAGAGGTATCAATAAACCAAAATAGTCTATAATAGGATGGCAAGATATGCATATACTTACAAGATTACTTAAATATTTAAAGAAATATTGGTATTTTATGTTCTTGGCGCTATTAGCACTACTTGTCAATCGTGTTTTGACACTTGCAGTTCCAGAGATAACTCAAAGGGCTATTGATATAGCCATAGGTCAAAAACGATATGGATTGCTTGGAATACTGGCATTAAGCATCGTTGGCGTCACAATTCTTACCGCTTTGTTTCAGTTCGTCCAGGAGTATATACTTCAATATGCATCTCAAAAAGCCATTTATGATATTCGTAATGCTATGTATGATCATTTACAGAGGTTGCCGTTCAGTTTTTATGACAGGTCACAAACAGGGCAATTGATAGCAAGGGCAACAGGCGATATCGACACTTTGAGGAGGTTCTATTCATTTGGGATGCTCAATTTTATCAGTAGTATACTGATGTTTTTTGCAGTATTAGTATTGTGTTTGATGAAAAATTGGATATTAGCAATTATCGCATTATCAACGATGCCAATGTTGGCATATACTGGGATACGATTCGGAGGCAAAATAGGACCTAGATTTTGGGAGATCAGACAAAAGATGGCTGATCTTACAACTGTCATCCAAGAGAATATAACAGGGGTTAGAGTTGTCAAGACATTTGTGAGAGAGGAATATGAGTTAAATAAGTTTTCGGTTTATGCAAGAAATGTCCTTCAAATTAACCTTGATATAACAAAGTTATGGGCATTTTTCTTTCCATTGATGGATTTTATATCGGGTCTCGGCACAATAGCTGTCCTTTGGTATGGTGGTTGGCTTATAATAAATCATCAGCTTACTTTGGGCGAATTTATTGCCTTCAATATGTATCTAATGCAATTGATGTGGCCAGTTAGAATGCTTGGATTTATAATAAATGTTTCAAAAGAGGCGATAGCTTCTGGTCAACGAATATTTGAGATATTGGACATAAAATCAGAGGTTGAAGAATCTAAAGACGCTAAACCTTTACCACCTATCGCTGGTCGTGTTAGTTTTGAGAATGTGTCGTTCAAATACGAGACAAGCGATGAATTAGTTCTGAAAAACTTCTGCTTAGATGTCCAGCCGGGTGAAACCGTTGCTATACTTGGAGCAACTGGATCGGGTAAAAGCACTTTGATCAATCTTATCCCCAGATTTTATGATCCAACATCAGGCGTCATAAAAATTGATGGTATAGACATAAAAACAGTGAAATTAGAATCTCTAAGACAACAAATAGGCATCGTCCTTCAAGATACGTTTCTATTTTCAACCACATTGAGAGAGAACATCGCTTACGGCAAAACTGATGCGACTATGGAAGAGATAATTGCAGCGGCAAAGGCAGCGAATATCCACGATTTTATAGAATCCTTGCCAAAAGGTTATGATACAGAGATCGGAGAAAGAGGCGTGACACTTTCTGGCGGAGAGAAACAACGTGTAGCCATTGCCAGAGCTTTGTTAATGAACCCCAAAATACTGATTCTGGATGATTCAACGTCAAGCGTTGATACCGAAACAGAGCATCTTATACAAAACGCGTTATCTACGTTAGTTAAAGGTAGGACAACATTTATAATTGCACAGAGACTATCAACAGTTAAAAGAGCAGATAAGATAATCGTCTTAGAAAATGGTGAGATCGTTGAGCAAGGCACGCACGAAGAGCTTTTGGAAAAAGGCGGAATTTATACTGAGATTTACAATATGCAATTTAGACAACAAGAGGAAAGCAATAATCAGTGATCATTTTTTGTATCGTAGGTCGTTGTTACTTTACAGACAAAATCCAATTTTCACAATAGGAGTTTTAAAAAATGCATGGTCCTCATATGTTTCTAGATTCAGATGAGAAGTCTAATGTTGGATTTTATGATAAAAAATTGATGAGCAGGCTAATTAAATTTTTAGGTCCCCATAAAAATAAATTGATATTAGCCCTTGTGTTAATGCTATTCCAATCAGTATTTATGGTTGTTCCTCCCTATTTACAAAAAATAGCAGTTGACAAATATATTTTGCCCCCTGACGCAGATGGCAACATCATAGGACTTACGATCATAGCGTTGATCTACATCGGAATCTCCGTTTTTAACTGGTTTATAGCTTATGGTCAAAGTTATGTCTTGGTCTGGATGGGACAAAATGTCATATATGATATAAGTGTTAAACTGTTTAAGCATATTCAAACGCTTTCATTAGAGTTTTTTGATAAGCATGAGACAGGAAAAATTATATCAAGATTGGTCAATGACGTTCAGGCTTTAAATGAATTGTTAACTCACGGCATAACTGGTATAATACGAGATTTTATTACCATGATCGGCATAATGATATTTATGCTCAATATGAACGTCAAACTGTCATTGTTGAGCTTTACATTAATTCCCCCGCTTTTCGTATTGGCATTATTGTTCAGAAGAAGAGGCAGAGCAGCGTTTAGAGAGGTCAGAAAAAAGATCGCAAAAGTGACTGCAAAACTGGAAGAGGGGATATCAGGTGTTAGGGTCGTTAAATCATTCTCAAGAGAAAATACCAATATTCAGGATTTTGACAGGACTAACGTTGAAAACCTTTCTGCTAATATGCAGGCGGTCAAAGTTTGGTCTTTTTATAATTCTATTATTGAGGTGCTTACCGCTGTTGGTATCTGTATAGTGATATGGGGCGGAGGCGTCCAAGTCATGGGCGAGAGCCTTACAAGAGGCGAACTTTTGGCTTTTCTTTCTTATGTGCGTATGCTTTATTTCCCTGTAAGACAACTGAGTCAAATATATACAACTATGCAGTCCGCTATGGCAGCTTCCGAGCGTATATTTGAGGTTATGGATACAAAGCCAAAAGTTGTTGAAGCCCAAGATGCGATAGAGATTCCACCGATCATAGGTCATGTCAAATATAATAATGTCTCATTTGGCTATGAAGAAGATAAATACGTGTTAAAAGATATAACCTTTGAAGCAAAGCCTGGACAGACCATAGCAATAGTTGGACCAACAGGGGCGGGCAAAAGCACAATAGTTAATCTGCTTGTCCGTTTGTATGATCCGCAAAAAGGCGAGATAACCATTGATGGCTATGACATTAAAAAGGTCACATTAAAATCGCTAAGAAGCCAAATGGGAATGGTCTTGCAGGACAGTTTCCTGTTTTCTGGAAGTGTTAAAGAAAATATAAGATATGGTAAATTGGACGCATCAGAAAAAGAGATAATACAAGCAGCAGAAACGGTAAATGCCCACAAATTCATCTCACAATTGCCAGCAGGTTATGATACAGAGGTCGGCGAACGCGGAACAAAGCTATCTGTCGGTCAAAGACAATTGGTATCATTTGCACGTGCATTATTAGCCAACCCTAGAATCCTCATACTCGACGAAGCAACATCAAGCGTTGATGCCTATACAGAGATGCTTATTCAAAAAGCTCTTGAAGAACTGTTGAAAAATAGGACATCTTTCGTCATTGCACACAGGTTATCAACAATAATAAACGCAGATAAAGTATTGGTTATTGAAAATGGACAGATCGTAGAATCAGGAACACATCATGAACTTTTACAAATAGGCGGACTTTATCAGAAATTATATAATATGCAATTTGCCTCTGTTTCTGCAAATGCATAGATAAGTTAGAAAGTTGAAGTATAAAGGTTAATTAATCCGAACATATTTGCGTTTATTTCGTCTAAAATGTAAATGGATAATCTCAAAAAGTAAATGTTTATATTAAGGGATGTAAGACAGATAGATGCACACTTTTAGAATGCGTCAAATCTTTCTGTTATTAACTGGCTATAAATAGGTTAAACTTTATGAGCTTTTTATCGTCTATAATATAGATTTCAAGAGTTGAAGGCTATTAACTACTCGTCAATGATGAGTGATCATATAGGGATTTTGTTTGGATAATATTAAAGTAATCAGAAAACATCCTATAAATCGTCTGAGAGGTATAAAGATGTCAAAGATAACTATTACTTTTGTTGCTTTTTTATTGGTGTTTAGCTTGACAGCGTCAATCGCTTCTGCTGTTAATTTTTTTGCAGAAAAACTAAGCATTATTGATAGTGTATACCAAGATACTGTATTCGGTGGAAAGAATCTATCCAACCAAAGGCAAGATCTCATCATATCGTTTACTCCTGGGAAAGACCTTGTAGCTGATGGTGATTATGCGATAATCGTTGATGTTGACAAGGATGGCGATTTTAACGATGAACCAAATTCAAGCTATATTGACAAAGGCGATGCAGTGCCAAATTCCCCTAAAGTTGTAACTTGGGATGCAGGGACAAAATTATCCTCATTGGCAGATGGTAAATACGATCTGGCGGTTGTCATTGACGATAAAAAGAATGGAAAGATAGATTGGAATGATAATACTGTAAAAAAAGATCAAGAGAAAAAGAGCTTTACTCTGGATAAAACTAAACCAGTTATAGAAGTAACCGCTGATCCCGTCACATTCTCTCCAAATGGCGATGGCGTAAAAGATACAACGACAATATATTATACCCTTTCAGAGAATCTCACTAGCATTTATTCAGAAGTTACAATAACCGTAGGCGAATCAGGAACCGTAGGCGAATCAGACAGGACAAAGCAACTCACCCCACCAGCTAAATTAGTTGCAGGGGCATTTATGGGCCTTAATTCTACTGTATGGGATGGCAAGGATGGTATTGGTAGATATGCAGAAGATGGGGATTATCAAGTAAAAATCTTTGCCAAAGACAATGGCGGAAACGAGGTATCGGTAACTTACACAGTAAAAGTTCGCACAAAGCAACCAGATATATCACCAACACCCGCACAAGACAGTTTTAACGCTACATTGACAGAAGTTAAAGCATTTTTGAAAGATAATAACGGAGAAGGGCTTGATCTGACACAATCAACGATCAGATTGCTTGATCCTTCTGATACTGAGGTCCCTGGAACACAATTAGACAATGGGACAGATACGATCAGATGGAAATTATCAGTGACGTTGCCCGGCGACGGTTCAAAGGATGGTAAATATACTATTGTGGTCAAAGCGGTGGATAAATTAGGTAATACAAAGACTGCCAATTATCCTTTCTTTTTTGATACTGTTTTTCCAAGAGTAATATCAGTAACCCCAGCAGACAACGCTATTTTGTTCACTCCGCCAGAGAATATTGTCATCGTATTAGATGATGGAAATGGTAGTGGAGTTGATCTGTTTAATACGGCAAAAAGTGTAAAGGTAGATGGTAGCAACACCGGCGGAACTGCAACACACGATGGCATCAAAATAACTTTTACTCCATTTTCAACATTTACAAAAGGGTTTCACACAATAGAAATAACTCCGACTGATCTTGCTGGAAACAAGCCAACTCAGTCAATAAAATATCAATTTGGGTATTTTGAAAAACCAAGCGATGTTCTTCCCCAGATTTCTGCAACAACACCAGCTGACAAATCATCAACAAATACATTAACAAAAGTAACAGCAAAAGTAACAGCACCACTTAAAGATGGTGGAAAAGAGTTGGACCTGAGTAACTCTACGATTCGTCTGGAGAAAGACGGCGTTCCAATCCCAGGGACACAAACTGATGATGGTCAGGAGACATTAACTTGGACATTGACAAACCCTTTGCCAACAGATGGTTCTGCAGATGGCACTTACACTATAAAAGTGAAGGCAGTTGATAAATCTGGTGGGACAACTAACGGTATATTTACTTTTCTCTATGATACGACCGTGCCTGTCCTTACATCCATAACCCCAGCAGATAGAAGCGTAGTAGTCACGGATCTAAAAGAGATCGTTATGAAAGTAGCAGACGGTGCAGGCAGTGGAATTGACTTTGAGTCAACATCTATGAAATTGAAGTTCGGAGATAAAGAGATCGGTAATATTCGGAAGACCAATAATGGCATAGATACGATTACTTTTATTCTTCCTGACCTTGAAGACACAGGAAAATATACAATAGAGTTGACCTTAAAGGATAGGGCAGGCAATTCATATACATACATTTCTAAGTTTTATTATGTCGGAAAATCTTCTGATGTCCCTCCAGAAGTAACAGCATTAGACCCATCGGATAAATCTTTCAAGAATTCATTTATCAAGGCATCCGCAACACTCAAAGATAACAGTGGAAAAGGCTTAGACCTTGATGCATCTACAATAAGAATATTCAATCCGCAAAATGTTGAATTGGCAGGATTTCAGACAAATAATGGCGCGCAGATAATAAACTATGAACTGATAAATGCACTACCAACAGATGGGACTGCAGATGGGACATATACAATAATGGTCAAAGCAGTTGATAAAACTGGTGCGTTCAGAGATCAGACGTTTACATTCCTATATGATACGAAAGTCCCTGTTCTAACATCTATAACACCAGCTAACAACAGTGTGATAGCAACAGCTTTGACCGAGATCGTTGCCAAAGTTAGCGATGACACGGGCGGAAGCGGTATAGACTTCGCGTCAAGTAGAGCGTCAGCCAAATTGAAGATCGGCACTAGCGAAATAACGATGATAAGGATGGATAACGGATCAGACACTTTGACGTTTAGCTTCCCTGCATTAGAGACGATAGGCGAATATAACTTCGAACTACGTTTAAAGGATAGGGCAGGAAATGAGAGATTGATTACAACTACATTTGACTACGTTGCGAAGACTTCTGATGTCCTCCCTGAGATAACATCAATAGACCCAGCAGACAGATCATTCAAGAATAGCATGATAAAGGTTACTGCAACACTGAAAGATAACAGTGGGAAAGGCATTGATTTTGAAAGTTCTAGCATAAGCATATATGATCCAAAAAATATCCAATTATCTGGTTATCAAACTGACGATGGCAAACAGACCATAAGCTATGAATTAAATAATTTTCTGCCAACAGATGGGACTGCAGATGGCACTTACACTATAAAAGTGAAGGCAGTTGATAAATCTGGTGGGACAACTAACGGTATATTTACTTTTCTCTAT
>FWPV01000396.1_pt1 | contig 140785 bp, 153 predicted proteins | sample 2228371 | NCBI WGS metagenome assembly FWPV01 (sample SAMEA103939776, study PRJEB20133) | metagenome | reverse complement strand
GCCCCATTCCGAACCCGGAAGCTAAGACCCTCTTCGCTCATAATACTGACCCTTTCAGGGTTGGAAACGTAGGTCGCCGCCTAGCCGCAGGTTTCTCACTGCTCTACTTCCTCTTTTAATTTGTTAAATTCTTTTCTTATTTAATTCTAATTATTACTATTAAATGCTTTTAATGCTGTTTTACTTCCAATCGGCAGTATAAAACGTTTTTTTTCTCTTTCTATTGTTAAAAAAGCAATTTCAAGTTCTTTTAGCTTTGAAAGATAATTATTAAATTCATTGGTCGTTTTTATCGAATTTCCGTTAATTTCTACTATGAGATCGTTAGGCGACAGACCAACGATTTTCGCAATACTATGGGTAGTGATTACCTCAAGCTGATTATTTTTTTCTTTCAGGATGATCCCTAATTTTTCACTGTTGTCATTGGTTCCTATATTACTACTCTCCCTTATCTCTTGCGGGATTGTGTCTAGACTGAAGGTTAGATTAATGATCTCTTTGTTTCTATTAACGGTTATATCTAATATTTCTTTCGGTTTAGATTGTTCTAAAGCGCGATACATCTCTCCTCCATCTTTAAATTCATTATTAGAAAGTTTGATGATCAGATCGCCGGGTTTTAGTCCCCCTTTTTCAGCTGGACTGGCTTGTTTTACACGTGTGACTAAAATAGCGTTTTGATATCCCATTTTCCGAGCATATCGCTCGCTTATAAGCAATTCTGCACCCAAATACCCTCGAATAATTTTTTTATCTTCGATGAGCTTGTCCGCTATACGGTGAACATCGTATATTGGCAGTGCAAACCCAATATTGGTGTAGTTTCCCTGTTTGGAAAAGTAAGTAGAGTTCATCCCGATCAGATACCCATACTCATCAAATAGGGGACCGCCAGAATTACCTGGATTGATGGCTGCATCGCTTTGGATAAATCTGAGGTAAGGGTAATTGGGCAAAAATCGCTCTACTGCACTGACAATTCCATAGGTGACACTGTGGCCTAGTGAATAGGGAGAACCGATTGCAAATACTTTTTCTCCGGCTTCGACGCTTCCGTTGATCTCTTCGTTGAGTAAGGGGGCGTTAAAGTTATTTGCTTCGAGCACTGCAACATCGGTTTTTTCATCTTTTCCGATGAGAGTGGCCTCATACTCTTTATTGTTTTGATCGATGACCACTATTTTTTTTGCATTGCCGATGACGTGAGCATTAGTAACAATATGGTGGTTTAGATCAAGCACAAATCCTGATCCGCTAGAATCGATCGAGATAAGTTCATTCTCTTCATTGACTGGTTCGCTTCGTTGGACTTTGATTTTTACGACGGAGGGGAGAATTCGTTGTATGGCCTGTGGAAGGGTTTCCGCTTTCGGAGAGACGGTACACAAGGCATATGAGAGTATTAGACTTAGACGTGAAAAATTAGCAGAATAAGAAGACATAGATGGAACATCCCATGATGGAGGTGAGAGTTAAGGAGGCAAATATCCATTTTCCCATCTTTTTGTGTTTGGACGGATTTTCGAGTATTCCATTACGATAACTTCGGTAAGTCGAAATAAGAAGATGAAGCCATCCACCGATGGAGAGAAGCGCTACAAGAATATGGATTGAAAGAAAAATGACGAGGAAATCATACGACCATTTACTGTAAGGAGCATACTGAGCGAAGCCGCCGGTGATGCGAACTCCGGTTTCAAAGATGACAACCATCAGCAAGGTAATGGCAAGAATTGCAAACTGACTTTGATAATGAAGACGATAATTTCCGCGAATGGCTTGATAAATAGATAATCCTAATAAAAAAGGGAGCAGGGCAAAATAGAGGGTTACGATGTCCATATAAACCAGTGCTTTGGTTCCTAAAAATCCTGGTTCAAATAACATAACTACCTCTTACTTATTTTTGGTGACATTATAGCAATCTTGTGACGATTATAGGGAAAAAAAGAGGAGAAAGGAGGGAGAGTTTTTGTCGGCTTAGCCGACAAAACGATTAACGCTCTTCGAAAGAAGAACCAGCGATCACTTTACGTGATACGGTGTATGGGATCAACGCAGCTGCGCGTGATTGTTTGATCGCGATGGTCACCATGTCTTGATGACGTTTACAGTTACCTGTAAGACGGCGTGGCATGATTTTGAAACGCTCAGAGAGTGAATATTTCAAAGAAGCTACATCTTTGTAGTCAATGAAATCAACTTTTGCTTCGCAGTATTTGCAATAACGTTTTTTATATTTTCTTTTTTCTGACATGGTATATCCTTGTGCTTTCGTTAAAACGGAATTTCGTCTTCGTTAATATCAATCTCTGGGAGATTGTTTTCCGGCATTTTGACCGGAGATGGTTTGCTATACGCCGGTGCTTGGTTATAGCTACTTGCAGCAGGGGCATCATAGCCTCCGCCATAGCTGTTACCTGTATCATTGTCATCGCTGTAACCACCCTGAGAATCACCGCCGCGAGAGTCCAACATTTGCATAGTCTCTACGATGACGGAGTGTTTAGAGCGCTTTTGACCGCTTTGTTGGTCTACCCATTGTTCAAACTGAAGTCGTCCTTCGACAAGGATTTTTGATCCTTTACGAAGGTATTGATTGGCAACTTCTCCTGAACGTCCGAAAAAAGTGATGTCGACAAAACATGTCTCCTCTTTTTTCTCACCGTTCATGGTGAATTTACGACTGGTAGCAATGGCCGTTTTAGCGATTGCTGATCCGTTTTGTGAATATCGAAGCTCGATATCGCGTGTCAAGTTTCCAACCAAGATGACTTTGTTATACATAGGGTTTCCTTAAAGGGCTTAAGAAGCAGCTTCTTCTTTTTTCTCAGCAACAGCAGGTTTTTTGGTTTTTTCAACCATATCGTTCCATGCTTTGATCTCGCGTTTGCTATCGTATTTCATGGTTACGAAACGCAATAGTTCCTCGTTGATACGGAAACGACGCTCAATTTCACTAATTGCAGAAGGTGCAATTTTATAATACATAACGTAGAAATAACCGCGAGCGTTTTTTTCGATCGGGTAAGCCAATTTTTTCATTCCCATTGCGTCACGAGCGATAATTTCACCACCGTTTGATGTGATAACTTCTTCGATCCCTGCAAGGGTGTTTTTAATCTCTTCTTCTGTAAGAGTAGGTTTTACGATTACTAAGTTTTCGTAATGTCTCATAGCGTATGTCTCCTTATGGTGTTCGCCCCTTATGGTTGTTACAGCACGACAGTCGTGTTGCAAAGAGCAAGGAACGCGCGGATTATACTGAAATTATGCTTAATATTAGTTTTGATTAAAGGAGACTCTGCAGTTTTAAAAGGGCAGACATAAGCAAAGCTTCTTGATCCGGACTCCCAGATGATTTCATTTTAAGTTCGGTCTCGAGGAGTAGATTTAACCCTTTTTTGTAGCTTTCCGGTGAGATCTTAATGGAGAGTGAAGCGCGCTCTTTTTCGATAAAGCTGGGGAGTTTATACCCCAAAACGAGAGCAGAATCGGCAACACCATGAAGCTTGATAGCGGTGTTGAAGAGATAAAGCTGGGTTAAAAAACCGCTGATAGCGGTGAGGAGTCGAATCTCGTCTTCTCCGGAGGAGAGGAGATGGTTTAAGGATGGAAGAAACTCTTTTTTTTCGATAACACTGGAAATAAAATGATCGATTTTGATGTCGCTGAGGCCGAATACGTGTTCATCGATCTCTTTGATCGTGATGGGCTTGTTTAAAATGGCCAATTTCGAAAGTTCGTTGCACGAAAGAGCCAAATCATTGTTTTGGGCATTGAGCAGATGAAGTGCTGCTTGAGGGTCAAGCTGGACTTGAAGGTGCTGGGCCTCTTGCATTAATATCGCTTTGGCTTCATTTGCAAAGGGGTGATAAAAGCGTACCGATCCCGCATGAGAGCCTTTGAAGGCAGTATCGGCACCTTTGACATCTTCTCCGTAATAACAGTAGATGAAGGTATTGTCTTCATTTTTACCGACGAGTTCGATCAGCGTGTCGAGTTCGGCTTTGGGGAGTTTTTTCTCGTGTTTGATGATCAGCAGATTTTGATCGCCGAAGAGTGAGCCTTGGGACAGATGTGCTTTGGCGGTGTTAAAATCATATTCATCATGATAGAGGCTGAGGGCTGAGACTCCCTCAATCTGCGACAATCTATGGGCATAGCGGTCGATAAAAAAGTGACTTTCTCCAAACAATGCCATTGCCCGAGGAGCGGTGTTATTTTGGAGATGACGGTCAAGTTCTTGTCGATTCATATCATTTCTCCATAAGTTTGTAGGGTGTAATCTTGTTTCATCTTTATGTCTCTTGTAATTTTTTTACCGCTGTGATATAATTACCTTCTAATTCGCCTTTGGGCACACCCACTTGTTTCAAGTGGGGCTAATCAGACTTTTTGACTTTTCTAGAATTGATTCGAAATCTTTTGTGTTGATCACGCCTGTTTTGTTCATCAATCTTCGGATACTAAAAACTTTCATTTGCAGTATCAGTGCTGTATTTTGTACCAATCCATTGGTATGATTAGTGTATTCGAATGAGTGAAAATAATCACCGTCTTTTATAGTGCTTGTTAAGGGGATTCCTAAAAAAAGTTCGCTTGTAAGTTTTCGCAATATAATAACGGGTCGTGCAAAATTTTCCCCTTTACCATTTTGTTCAAATCCTATATTTTCACCAAGTTTAGCCCAAAAAATATCTCTCGGTTTTATACCGATCTTTCGGTTATTAAGATCAGTGTCTTTTTTGATTTTGTTCCATTCATCGAAATTTTTCATAATGGGACTACCTTAATGATTTTTGCTCTTTTTTTACCACTGGCTTGCGGAATTTCAACAAATTTTACTGAACTTCCTGTTAAAACATCTTTGCAAAAACCTATATGTAAAGGTAGTGTAAAATAATAGTCAACTTCATTTGAAGTTATAAATCCATTTTTACCTTGTTCATTATCATGCAAAATTATTTTCACTACAAACATATTTTAGTAACTTTTATTATCTTCATTCTCTTCCTTCTCTATCCGACTCACAAACGAAGCGGTGATTTTCGCGGTGGCGAGGTTGGCGGTTTCGATTTTAACGATGATGTCATCGAAGAGCGCCAAACCAAACGAAGAGGTGACTTCGACCATCGCTCCGATGATCACGTCATGAATTTCGGCACTTAGGCGATCTTCAGTGCGCATAACGCGGGCTTTGAACTCTTGACCAATAACGCTCTCAGCCCAGCGGGCAAATTTACGTTCATGGAAACGTATTTCAATGTCGCTGGCTTCCCGCTCTTTTTCGCTGATTGATGTACAGAGCGATTCGATGTTGCGTAAAACGTAGGAGCCTTCTTCTGTGTCATGAGCCTGAATGGCTTTGAGCAGGCGGTGAACGATCAGATCGCTATAGCGTCGGATAGGGGAGGTAAAATGGGTGTAGTGGTCAAATCCCAAACCGAAATGCCCTGAGTTATAGGGTGCATAGCGAGCTTGCATCTGAGCGCGGATAATCAGGGTGTCAACTTCACTAACTAATCCCCGTTTTTCCGCTTCGGCTTGAATCGCTGTAATGGTCTCTTTCACACTGCCTTGCGATTCGATAAATATCCCAATGCTGGCCAGTTCGGTATATAAATTTTGCAATTTAAGTGGTCTTGGAGGTTCGTGGATACGGAATACCCCTCGCTCGAACATCGATGCAGCCGCTTTGTTCGCAAGCAGCATACAGTCTTCGATCAGGGCATGGGATGGTGTTTCGACGGCAAATTCGGTCGAGAGGATATTTTGATTTTCATCCAAGGTCATTTCGAGTTCGGAGGAGCGGAAGTTGTACCCTTTTTTCATTCGTTCTTCTCGGAGTTTTTCGGTGAGAAGGTTGAGGGCCGGGATGTAGGCGAGTACCAGTGCTTCTTTGTCGGTTTGAGCCGTAAAGTTTCCTTCCAAAAAGGCGTCGATCTCTTCATACGTAAAGCGTCGATGCGAATGGATGATCGATTCATACAGTGAAAACGAGTCCATCTCATACGTCGTCGGATTGATCTTCATCTCAAAGGTATAAGCGAGCCGGTCGACAAGTCCCTGGAGGGAGCAGAGGGTTTCACTCAGCTCACGAGGCAGCATCGGAATCGAGCGGTGGGGAAGATAGATGGAAAAACTGCGGTAAATCGCTTCAGCATCAATTGCCCCGAACGGTTTGACGTATTCGCTGACATCGGCGATTGCGACATAGAGTGTCGAAGTCTCAGGGACATAACAGATCGCATCATCGTAGTCTTTGGCGGTTACGGGGTCGATCGTACAAAACGGCAGATGACGGAGGTCTTTACGGGAAGGATAAAGCGATGCATCGACCTCTTTTGGAAATTCGCGTGCCATTGCCAGAACATCATCTTCAAATGCGTCGTGTTTGTTGTACAGAGCGAGGACAATTTTCTCATCCACAGTCGGGTCGGAAAGATTTCCAAGATAAGCGGCGATGGTACCGGTCTGATTGTTGATCTGATACAGTGAGCCTTCGGCTGTTTCGGGGAGATCACTCAAGGCAAATCTCGCCGGATGGGAAGTTCGGATATCTTGCAGACTTAGATAGCCGTTTTTCATCGTGACAACGGCGACACTGTAGGTTTCGCTACGCCCTGCGATGACAATGACTTTTGCCTGCGGACCGCCTCTTTTTCCCAGCAGTCGCTGAGCGATGACCAGATCGCCGTTAGCGGCTCCTGCAAGGTTTGCATTATCGATGAAGTGGTCCCGAATACTCTCGCCTACGGTTTGCAGATACGCTCCCCCTTCTGAGGCCAAGGAGATAATACCGGCTCGGTACTGGGAAGCGAACTGATACTTACTGTTTTCAAAGGTCAAAAGTTTCATCTGATGCCACTCTGTGACGTATGGACGCTCATCGGTAGCAATATCTTGATCGTACAGACCATGAGTAAGGCGAATTAGGAGTGATTTCATGGGGTTATTATAGTCAATAAAAACTTCTATGATAGAATAACTGCATGAATAATTGACAAAGGAATATCACACATGACGCATGAAGCTATTTTAAATCAACTGGGGTATACTCCGAATGAAGCGCTGAGCCTTCAGCTCTCTGAGATTGAAAAAGCCACGGAAGGGTATGACAAAATCATTAAACATATTTTGGATCTTCATGAAGCGTTGAAAACCGATGAATCGTACGTGGCACTTTCTAATAATACCTCTTATTTTAAAATCAAAATCGATGCGACGAGCAAGGTGAGTTTGGAAGATGCTTTAAACAAGATCGAGCATTTTAGAGAAAAATATAAAGTTAAATTGAAAAAAGTGGATGGAAAAATGACGTATTACATTCTTGGATTTTCAGCATAAATGAATCACGAACCGATGACCCCGCGAGGGTACGATGAACTTTTACGAGAGTTCAAATACCTCAACGAAGTGGAAAAACCGCGTGTCAATCAAGAAAAGCAACGTGCCGCCGAACTCGGAGACCGGAGTGAAAATGCCGAATACCATGCGGCGAAAGAGAAGCTGCGCCACATCGATAAGCGTCTGTTTTATCTAAACTCCATGATCGAAAAAGCTCATATTATCGATCCCGCACGATTAGATCATTCCCGGGTTCATTTCGGCGCTACGGTTACAATTTGTGATGAGGTGAGCGATGATGAGGTGAGTTACAGTATTTGCGGGACACTCGAAAGCGAACCCGAGAATGGGCTCATTTCGGTACATTCACCGTTAGCTCGGGCAATGATGGGAAAAGAAGAGGGGGATGATTTCAGTGTCGATCTTCCGAGTGGAAGAAAACGCTATGAAGTTATCTCCATCACGTATCGTGAAATTTTCGAGCTGAAAAAAAATCATCGGAGCGAAAAAGATTTTGGATTTAAATGACCCTATTTAATCTCGATTTTTTTGGAAGCTTTTTTCCCGCTTTTAGGGATCGTTATTTTCAGCACTCCATTTGTGGAAGCTGCATTGATAGCGTCAATATTGGCATCGTCCGGAAGCATATAGCTCTGCGAAAACTGTCGATAGGCGCGTTTTGACCCCTCTTTACTTTCGCTTTCGTCTTTTCTCTCTCCTGAGACATGGATACGATTCCCCAATGTTTCGATGGAGATGTCTTTTTTATCCATCCCCGGAAGATCGATGGTGATAAAATAAGCTTTATCGGTCTCTTTCATACTCGAAATACTTGAAAAGCTGTTGAGACGTAAAGGGCGATTGAAAAAATTTTCCATCTCTTCAAATCCCCAAAACGGGCAGCCTCTTTCGCATCCTTTATCCACTTTTGTCTGTGGTGCAGGAGTGGATGCGTGAACCAGTAGTGGAAATACTCCTAAAGCAACTAAAAAACGTTTGGACATTGTACCCTCCAAGATAAGATTTTTAGAATCAAAATTTAAATCGATTTTTGTAAATGGATGGCAAATTAAGGGGGGCTTTGTATCCTCTTTGCTATAATCGCACACAATTATTTAGATTTATTAAGGAACTACCGTGAGCGCTCCCCTTCCAGATATCGAAAAAGTTCTTAAGCAACACAAGCTTTCACTTGGAGATTACGACCATATCAAGCAAATCCTTGGACGTGAACCGAACTTAGTAGAAATCGGTATCTTTTCAGCGATGTGGAGTGAACACTGCAGTTATAAATCGTCAAAAAAACATTTAAGCGGATTCCCGACCAAAGCGCCATGGGTTATTCAAGGGCCTGGTGAAAATGCCGGGGTCATCGATATCGGCGGCGGCTATGCGGCGGTATTTAAAATGGAGAGTCATAATCACCCGAGTTTCATCGAACCGTATCAGGGAGCTGCGACGGGTGTGGGCGGTATTATGCGGGATGTCTTTACGATGGGCGCGCGTCCGATTGCCAATCTAAATGCCCTTCGTTTCGGTAATGTTTTAAATCAAGATGATGTGAGCGCTCATCAGCGCTATCTCGTCCGAGGGGTCGTTTCGGGCATCGGCGGATACGGTAACTGTATGGGGGTCCCAACCATCGGTGGTGAGACGAGTTTCGATGAGTGCTATAATGGTAATATTCTCGTCAATGCGTTTACGCTGGGTTTGGCAAAAAGCGATGAGATTTTCTATGGACGTGCAGAGGGGATCGGCAACCCGGTCATCTATGTCGGGTCTAAAACGGGGCGTGACGGACTTGGCGGTGCGGTGATGAGTTCAGACAGCTTCACCGAAGCGTCTAAAAGCCTTCGACCAACGGTACAGGTGGGTGACCCGTTTACCGAAAAACTGCTTCTTGAAGCATGTTTGGAACTCTTTAAAACCGATTATGTCGTCGGTATCCAGGATATGGGAGCTGCGGGTCTGACATCGAGCTCATTTGAGATGGCGGGGCGTGCGGGCAGCGGTATGATCATGCATCTGGATAAAGTTCCTGCACGTGAAGAGGGGATGCAACCGTATGAATTCATGCTCTCGGAATCACAAGAGCGGATGCTTATTTGCGCGAAAAAAGGCTCTGAACAAGCGATCATCGATATTTTTGAAAAATGGGATCTTGACTGTGCCGTAATCGGTGAAGTAACGGCGACAGGACATATGGAGCTGTTCTGGCACGGAGAAAAAGTCGCTGATGTGCCGGTCGATCCGGTCAGTGAAGAAGCGCCGGTATTAGACCGTCCGATGTCTGAGCCAAAATACCTCTCAGAGATCAAAAACGTCACGTTGGCTGATTTCGAAGCGGTAGAGAACCAAAAAGCGTTTGAAAAACTGATCAGCTCCATGGAAGTGGTCGATAAAGGATGGATTTATCAGCAGTACGATTCGATGGTACAGACCAATACGATCAAAAAGGGTGGTGAACTTGACGCTTCGGTCATCCGTATCAAAGAAAATGGGGTAGCGCTTGCGATGAGTGCTGACTGTAATGTCCGCTACTGCTACATCGATCCGAAAGCGGGAGCGGCAGCGGCGGTCATCGAGAGTGGACGTAATGTTGCGATGAGCGGCGCGACCCCGAAAGCGATCACGGATTGTCTGAACTACGGTAATCCGGAAAACCCGGAAGTGATGTGGCAATTCGGCCAAGGGTGTCTGGGGATCAAAGAAGCGTGTGCTGAGCTCAATACCCCAGTCATCGGTGGTAACGTATCACTCTATAATGAGACCAATGGAAAATCCGTATTCCCGACACCATCGATCGCGATGGTAGGGGTGAACGAAGATCAAAACAAAGTGCTTCTCTCTACGTTCCAAAACGAGGGAAATGTGGTTTACCTCGTCGGTAAAAACGGTTCTGAATTCGGTGGATCACTCTATATGAAAGAGCTGTATAACGTCGTAGCGGGGACAATCCCGACGATCGACTATACACGTGAACGTGCTCTTTGGAATCTTGTCATCGAAGCGAATAAAAAAGGGCTTCTGGCTTCTGCCAAAGACTGCAGTGCCGGCGGTGCGGCAATCGCACTGGCTAAAATGGCGTGTGTCAGTTCCAAAGGGATCACTGCGACCATCGAGGTAGAAGATGCACGCGATATTTTCGCCGAGAGTATGTCCAGAGCGATCATCGAAGTAGCATCTGAAAACTGCGCGGCATTCGAAGCGATGGCCAGTGATCTGGGATATCAGAAAATCGGAACGGTCGGCGGTGACACCTTCAGTGTCAACGATGTCACGATGCGCCTGCCAGAGATGCAACACATCTACTTCAATACCTTCAAAAAAGTGATCGAAGGGGATCTGTAATCTCTTTTTCCCTATTTAGGGAATACTCTTTGCTTGACATAGAGTATGAAACGCTTACTACTTAAATTATTTCGCCGACGAAGTACGCTTCGATCATGCGATTATTATATCACTAATTTAAAATACCATAGCGGAGAGTAGGGAAGATTGCCCGTAAAGGGCAGAGGAAAAGACTATTCTTTGAGGCGGTCGATTGAAGCACCGAGTGCGCGGAGTTTTTGTTCCAGATTCTCATACCCGCGGTCGAGATGGTAGATACGGTGGACGTTTGTCGTCCCCTCTGCAGCCATCCCAGCTAGTACCAATGCACTTGAAGCACGAAGGTCGGTTGCCATGACATCGGCACCCGCCATAACGGTCGGCCCGATAACGGTCGCTACGTGGCCGTTAAGCTTGATCTCCGCACCCAGACGCTGAAGTTCACTGACGTGCATAAAGCGGTTTTCGAACAATCTCTCATCGATGGTGCTTGCCCCTTTGGCTTTGACCGCTAGTGCAACGAATTGCGCTTGCATATCAGTCGGGAATGCCGGGTATTCCTGGGTGATGATATCCACCGGTTTGAGTTCTTCGGCCGGATGGATGGTCATCGTACTTTCGGTACAGTCGACACGGCATCCCATCTGCTCTAGTTTTGCCGTCACGGCATCAAGGTGATCGGGGCGGACTTTTTCGAGTGTGATGGTCGAATCGGTGATCGCGGCGGCGCACAGATAAGTCCCCGCTTCGATACGGTCAGGGATCACTTCGAAATCGACCATATCGATCGTCTTTCCGCCGGTGCCGATGATGGTGATTTCAGAGGTTCCGATCCCCGTGATATCGATACCGCTGTCGCGGAGGATTTCACACAGTTGAACCACTTCGGGCTCTTTTGCGCAGTTGACGAGGACTGATTTGCCGTGAGCCAATGCGGCTGCCATGACGACGTTGGCCGTTCCGGTGACGGTAATTTTATCGAAGATAATATGAGCCCCTTTGAGCCCTTCCGGAGCTACGGCGTGGACGTACCCGGCATGAATGGTTATGGTAGCCCCCATCGCTTCCATCGCTTTGAGGTGCAGGTCGATCGGTCGCTGACCGATGGCGCATCCACCCGGTAATGAGACTTCGCAGTGTCCGAAACGAGCAAGCAATGGTCCAAGAACAAGGATCGAAGCACGCATGGTCTTGACGATGTCATAGTTGGCCATGGTGTGGTGGACGGTAGAGGTATCGATCGTGAGAACATGGTTTTCAAGCGTATAGGTGGCGCCGAGGTTGCCCAGAAGTTTTAACAATGTTTTGATATCAGCGACTTCAGGGGTATTACTCATCGTGATTTGGTTGTGTCCCAAAAGGGTTAAAGTGATAAGGGGAAGAGCTGCGTTTTTAGCTCCTGAGATGGTGACCGTTCCGCTAAGTTTGGTAGGGCCTTGAATACGTAGATAGTCCATTAAAATTCCCGATTAATAAAAGTTTGATATTATAAGGTAATGTTGTTAAAAGTGTTATAATTTTACGAAAAAAAGGAGATTGCGTGAGTTCAGCCCTCGATCGTCTTAAAAACCTCACCGCGCAGATCTCCAGTTATGAGTTAGAACGTAAGCGTAATCTCAAAGAGCTTGAAGAGCGGTTTCAACGTCTCGAGATTGCTCAAAAAGTGGAAAGTTTCGAATCGATCTTTCGTTTTAAAGCGATTAATTTGGCGGGGATATCCCTCTCCGATGAAGAATTGGGAATGCTAAAAGAGGGAAAATACGCCCAGATCATCGCCATCATTTATGACAAAGATGCCAAAGTCAAAAATAAAAATATTTCCCTTGCTTATTTCGGTCGGGTTGAAAAGCTTACCCCTGAACTGAAACATGACATTATCGCCTTTGTACTGGGATGGCGATTTGAAAAAAGTTTTCGGACATTAGAGCACTATCATAATTTGATGTCAACCCTTAAAGCCTCTCAGCCAACGGATCAATGCTAGTTTTTATCGATACCGAAACGACCGGATTGGAACCAAATGACCGTATTTGTTCTATCGCTCTGATCACGGATGATGGACATGATCATGAAATGATCAATCCCGGAAAAAAAATTCCCCCTTCCGCTTCAGCCATCCATCATATCACCAATGAGATGGTAAAAGAAGCACCCGTATTCGGTGCATCACACAGTGCGGAACGCTTAAGAGAACTCAATATCCAAGAGAATGTTCTGGTGTCTCATAATGCGCCCTTTGAACTCGCTATGCTCTCTAAAGAGGGGATACTCTGGCAAGGAGACGTCATCGATACGCTCAAATGTGCCAAATCACTCATGGATGATCTAGAGGGGTACTCTTTGCAGTTTTTACGGTATGAACTGCGCCTTTATCGAAGCGAAGTCGAACGATTTGAAGCCGAAAAGATTGCTATTTCACCGCACCATGCACTCAGCGACGCACTGCATACGAAAATGGTTTTGGAGTATTTACTCGATTTGGCGTCGATCGATCAACTGTGCGACATCTCCCGCAATCATGTGTTGTTGAAGCGGTTGCCGTTTGGTAAATACGCCAAGCGAAGAATCGAAGAGATCAGTATCAAGGACCCGTCGTATTTGAAGTGGATGGTAGAGAGCTTAATGGATATGGATGAGGATTTGCGTTATAGTTGTGAATATTATTTACGGAAGGTCTTATGAAAGTAGCGGTCCAGTGCGAATCTCCTCTTTTGCAACGTTCTTTGGAACTGTTTCTCGCTGAACATCTGAGTTCCCGCCGTCATTGCGATATCATTATCCGAGACTATCAGTCACCCGAAGAGGATCAGCTCTCCTTTGTGATCGGATCAACGTCTCAAGCCGATTTGATTAAGCCATTTTCCAAAGCGCAGCTGTTTCATGGGGTCCAAAGTAAACTGGAGGCTTCTAAAAACAGTACGTTGGCGACGCCAACGGTGAATGCTATGAGCGAAACGGAGGATGAACCGGTCAGTTTTGAAATTTTAGAGCGTCATATCGAAAAGCTGACGCGTGAGTATCAAGCCAATATCCTTAAATCCATCCGGGCATTTTATGACAAATAGCACTACCATTACCAAACGCATTGTCGCGGGGAAATACAAAGGTAAAATCCTGAAACTCCCCTCCAAAGAGACGACCCGAAGCTCAAAGGGGATTGTGCTGGAATCGTTTTTTAACACGATTCAATTCGATGTGATCGATTCGGTGCTGGTCGAAGTCTTTTCAGGCAGCGGTTCGATCGGTCTCGAAGCGCTGAGCCGAGGTGCGGCACGCATTATTTTTATGGAAAAAGACCGTGACGCGATTAAGGCTCTGCGCTCCAATATCCAGCAAACCGATCCATCGGCATGCGAAGTGTACGAAGGGGATAGTTTCAGTAACATCGCTCAGGTCAAAAAACGGCTTGCCTCGCTGGGAGAAAGCGCATTTATCTATGTCGATCCTCCCTTCTCGTATCGCGAGGGAATGGAAGCCATTTATGACCAAACCATTGAGCTTATCGCTTCGATTCCCCAAGAATGTGCGCGATTGATTATCATCGAGCATATGAGCACGCTTGAACTGCCTGATTCGATAGGAATCTTTAATCGTATCAAAAGCAAAAAATTCGGGAAAACATCTTTGACCTATTACGCATAATTTTCTTCTCTATTTCGTGAAAATTGGAATGGACTTTGCTATTCTCTTGTAATCAAAGGAATTACATGAAAATAGCGATTTTAGTTCTCCTTCTTCTCTCTTCTTTAAATGCCACACGCGTCAGTGAGGTAGCGAATGTCGTCGGTGTTCGTGATAATCAGATTATCGGGTATTCATTGGTCGTCGGTTTGAAAAAGACGGGGGATGGAACGACATCCCGATTTACTCTCCAATCCATTGCGAATATGCTCCGAGCCATGAATATCGATATGAATCCCATCGATATCAAATCCAAAAACGTCGCAGCGGTAGTTGTAACCGCTAAATTTGCGCCGTTTGCTCGACAAGGGGATTCATTCGATGTAACGGTTTCTTCGATCGGGGATGCCAAATCGCTGGAGGGGGGAACCTTGTTGATGGCTCCTCTTAAAGGGGTGGACGGTAAAATTTATGCTTTGGCGCAAGGTCCTGTGAGCATTGGCGGTAAAAATGAACGAGGTGCGGGAAGCGAATCGCATCCGACCGCAGGGATTGTTTACGGCGGAGGTCTCGTAGAGCGTGAAATCACGCAAGACTTGGCGCATCAGGATATGACCACGTTGTCGCTCAAAAACTCGAATTTTGCCAATGCAGTTGCGATTCAAAATGCGATTAATACGCGATACCGCTCAGACGTTGCGAATGCAATCGATTCGCGTACTATCAATCTTAAACGTCCGACCAACAAAAGTATGGTTGAGTTTATAGCAGAGGTCCAAAATCTCTCTATCGATTATGCACAAGAGCAAAAAATCATCATTAACGAGCGAACGGGAACAATCATTGCTGGAGTCGATGTAGAGGTGAAACCTGTTGTCATTACGCAAGGCGATATCACGGTAAAAATCTTAGCGCAAGATTCGGTGAGTAAACCAACGGGAAGTGTCAGCCTCGATAAATCATTGGTCATCGGTGTGAATGAGAATGAGGTCTATACCGAAAAAGGGACGACTACGGTCGCCAACATCGCCCGTTCACTCCAAAAGATGGGCGCGAGTACCAAAGAGATGATTGCTATTTTACAAGCGATGAAAAGTGCCGGTGCGATCTCTGTTGATTTGGAAGTAATCTAATGGAAATGATAAATACGAATTATCAAAAACCGCTCCCGATGATCGGGAACAAAGAGGGCGACAAGCTCTTGCGCGAAAAGACGGATCAATTCGAATCCATTATCATCAAGATGATGCTGGATGAAGCGATGAAGGATGAAAAGAACCTTTTTAGCGCGAATGATCCGGGTGATAAGATCTTTAAATCGATGTATCGTGAAGAACTTTCCAACGCCAGCGCCGGAGGGTTCGGATTCTCTCAAATGCTCTTTGACCACCTCAGTGACAAAGGGGTGAAACATTAAACTTTTTCTTGTTTTTGTCGATATAGTGATAAGACATCATAAACGAAAAAAATAAGGATTTACCAATGATTTCAGGAATAAATAACTCCTCTCTCAGAGGGGCGTATCAAGATACAGCGTTAAAAAGCAAAGAGCAGGAGAAATCCTCGCAAACGGTGAGTAAACAAGGTGATACCAGCCGTATCGAAGAGCTAAAAGCTTCGATCGAAAAAGGTGAGTATCGGGTCGATATAGAAGCGTTAGCCAAGCGCCTTGCGCAAGAGTTAGCCTAAATCTTTAGGAGTTTATGATGTTGTCTTACCAATTACAAAGTGCGATTAAAGAGCTCGATGCCTTGATCGCACTCTCTCTCGAAGATATCGAAAATATTAAAGAAGCTAAACACAACCCTCAATTCGACCGTCTTTCGATCAAAGAAGAAAAAATTAAATTGTTTGAACAAAAAAAAGCGATGATCGATCACGAAATCTCGAAATTGATGACGGCAGAGCCGCATAAATCTTTGAGTGAATTATTGGATAACGAGCAGCATCAGCAGTTGGAACTTTTGAAAGAGCGTTTATCCCAACTTCGTTTAGTCAATCAACAATACGCAAAAATGGTATTAAGCGTCGGAGCATTTTTTAATACCCTCCTGGAGCGAATTATGCCGACACAAATGCAGGGGTATCACTCCAGAGCATCAAACGAAATGGCATTTTTGGAAGTGAGAGCGTAAGATGGCATCGATTTTTAACTCTTTGAATATTGGCTACAGTGGTCTGAATGCCGCACAAGTGGGTATTGACACGACTGGACACAATATTGCCAATGCAGAGACAGAAGGCTATACCCGTCAGCGGGTGGTCGTTTCCGAAGCGACGCCGGTAAACATCACGCCGGGTCAACGGGGGAATGGGGCGAAGATTACTGAAATCGTTCGTGTGTTTGATTCATTTGTTAATAATCGCTATATTTTGGCTTCCCAAAACAAAGAAAACTCCGATATTTTGAAAAAAAATCTTGAAGAACTCTCCACATACTTTCCTGATATTGCCAATGTGGGGATTAAATCGGATTTAAGCAGTTATTTTGATAAATGGCAGGCCTTGGCTTCCAATCCGAATAACACGGCGGTTAAAGTCGATTTAGCACAAATGGCGATGACGCTGTCGCAACATATCTCAAAAACCCGCGATCAAATGCTTGATCTGCAAAAATCATTGGATGATCAGATCCGTGTCAGCGTTGAAGAGGTCAATCGTATTGGGCAGCAGATCGCCGATTTGAACGGCGCGATCAATGTGGCGGAGAGTGATGGGGTCAGTAATGCCAATGATTTGCGTGATCAGCGTGCTCAGCTTCAAATGACCCTTTCTAAGCTCATTGGATCGAATACGTTTGAAGGAAAAATTCAGAGTAATACGCTGGTGGATGGTAATATCGCGGTAGCGATGGGAGACTATACGATTCAAGTGGGTGGTTTTAATATCGTTGACGGTACGTTGTTTCACCCGATCGGGATTGAAGACGGGACCAATGCGAATAATTTTAACGATATTTTTTATGAGCGCCAAGATGGAGTCCAATTTCCTTTTGCCGATTTGATCAAAGGGGGAAAAATCGGAGCAATGCTCGAACTACGCGGTACCCGATTGCAAGAAGACGGCAGTTTTGAAAACGGGTTTATTCAAGAGAGTATCAATCGTTTGGATGTGTTTGCTAAAGGGTTGATTGAAGCAACCAACAGTCTTTATGCACAAAGTGCAACCGATCGGATGCAATCGAATCCCCTCTCTTTCGGAGATAATCAGGCGCTACTGAGTTCCGAGCAAAATTTTAAAGCGGGAAGCTTTGATGTCGTCGTTTACGATATCAATGGAACAGCGGTTGCCCGACGCAGTATTACGATCAATACGACGACCGTGATGGATAATGCGAGTGCGACCAATACGCTTAGCAATGGAGTCCCGAACAGTATCATAGAGCAGCTTCGTGCGCTTAAGGATGATAATATCGACAATAATGCACTCAACGATATCGATGATTTAATCTCAGCGTCGTTTGCAACACCGGATAATGTTTTGTCATTTTCGCTTCAGGGAATGTATGCAAGTGCCGGATATAAATTTGCGATTGAGGACAATGGCACAAATTTCGCCGGAGTTACGGGTATCAACCGGTTTTTTGACGGAAAAGATGCCAAAAATATTAACTTGACCGCGCCGCTGCAAAATGACCCGTCTAAAATACGTGCCTTTAAGAGCCCTGCGGTAGGAGACAATCAAACAGCCTTGGATATGGTACAACTTCAGTTTTCACGGGTCGATTTTACTGAAAGCTACTCTAACACCAATACCAATACCATCTACGGCTATTATGATGAAATGGTGACCCGAATCGGTACCCGTACCAATTCGGAAATTCTAAGAAACGACACTGTTCTTGCCCAGTTTAATGCCATCAAGCAAGAACACGATTCCATCAGCAAAGTCAGCATCGATGAAGAGATGGCCAATTTGATCCGCTATCAAACTTCCTACGGTGCGGCCGCAAAAGTGATTACCACGATCGATCAGATGATGACGACCCTTTTAGGAATTAAGCAATAATGTTTTATCTAAGTGTCGCCCTTTTGACGGGCGTCATTTTATTCTCGTTTATTGGCGGATGGTTCTACGCGGTTGATCCTACGTATCTCGATAAAAATATTATTTTACTTCCCCCGTCTTCTGAACATTGGATGGGAACCGACCGTTTAGGGCGAGATATTTTCGCTCGGGTGATGGAAGGGGGACAGAACTCGCTGATTGTCGGGTTTGCGAGTGCTCTGATATCGGTTTTGATCGGATTGCTGTACGGTGTGAGTGCCGCGCTCCTTCGAGGAGGATTTGATAAGCTTTTTATTATTGTGATCGATCTTTTTTTGACCTTTCCGACACTTTTTTTACTCTTGACACTGGTAAGCTATGTGAACGCTTCGGCGTGGGTGCTGATCCTCATTATCTCAATTACCGGATGGATGGGGACGGCACGATTAATCCGATCGGAAAGCTTCGCAATCAGTGCTAAACCTTTTATCCGTATTTTGCATATCGCTCAGGTTCATCCGTTAAAAATCATTTTCAAATACTATACGCCGCTTCTTGCCCCGATTGTGCTGGTCAGTTTTACCTTTGGGGTAGGGGGAGCGATTTTGGCCGAATCGGGATTGTCTTTTCTCGGTCTTGGGATCGTTGCACCTCAGATGAGCTGGGGAAGTATTCTTAGTGGGGGTAAAGAAGTAATCGATATCGCATGGTGGGTCAGCTTTTTCCCAGGACTAATGATCTTTATCGTTACCTTTTCGCTGATGAATATCTCTAATACCCTACAAGCTCGGTTTAACCAAAAAGAGGTGAGATAGCCTCTGTTTTATCGAATCACTTCAAGTGGGTTGATGTGGGCATTGCGCTGGGTTACTTGGAACATAAGCTCTCTTCCGACACGGCCAATGATGGAACCTTGTTTCACCCGTTTTCCTACTTCTACCGTAGGGGCTATTTTATCCAGATGGGCATAAATGGTGTGGAGCCCGTTATCGTGTTCGATAATGATGACATTTTCGAGCATTGCGGTCGGTTTGGCAAGGATGATTTTACCGTTAAAGACCGTTTTGACCATTGCATCGGGTTGGGTCGGGCGAAGGCTCACCGAGTCGTTATGGATTTTGATCCCGTAAATCGGATCGGTGTAGGGGCCGAAGCGTTTAGTCACGACATAACCATCAAGCGGTGCAATCGTCCGCTCTCCACTGTATGCGGCGGTTTTAGAAGGCTGATATTGCGCCACTGCGTGCTTGACATCTTCAGGAACTGCTTTTTGTCCCGGTTTAGGTGCGACGAGAGGAGGGGGCGCCTTTTTAGGTTTTAATGCTTCCATCTTGATAATGTTGAGACTGGCAAGGGTCTTTTGGAGAGAGCGTTGCTGATTCAAGATACGATCGAGGGAACGTTTGTAAGTATTTTTCTCTTTTTCCAGTAAAGCGATTGCTTTTTCATTTTGCTGTTTAGTAGCTAATACTTGCTGTTTTTGCTTATCAATGACGCTGATGGACTGTTTTAAGATGGTTGTTTGGTTCGAGAGCGCTGCGATACGCTCCGCATTCGCGCCGAAGATGGTATTGAGCTCTTTGATCTCTTGATTGATCTGTTTGAGATGAAGCTTTAATGCTTCTTCCGTGATGATCGCATCGGCTTCTTTGGCTCGGTCATCATTGATCAGAAGCGAGATGGAGGTGTTGCGCGCGATGGCAAAAACAAGACGCTGTTCAATATCGTTTTGAGTTTTTATCAGCTGATTTTGCTGAGCTTCGAGTTGTTGAAGAGACATTTTACTGGATTGATAAATATGCTCTTTGGATTGGAGCTCGGTGAGCAAGACATTGAGATGTTGCTGTTGTTTACCCACTACTTGACGTTGCTGCATAATTTTATTAGCGGTGATTTCAAGTTTGGCATTCAATGAACTAAAGGTTTGTTTTGCTTCGTTGAGTTGTGCTGCGGTTTTTTGGATTCGTTCATCAATTTTTGCCGCGTCACTCTCGTAAGCTAGGAATGAAAGAAGAATCAACGAGAGAGGAAAACGATGCATCTATTCCTCTTCAGAGCCGGCAACGACGATGGTGAAGGTCAATGTGATGGCGATGCTTAAAGCAATAATGAGGGATCGAAGCGCATCATCGACAAAGTTGAAAAGCTCTACTGTAATACCGATGGCATTGAGCTGCATCGTAAGCAGGCCATAGTGATCAATCAAAAAGAATGAGAGACATAAGATGATGGTTGCAATGATGGCATCGACGATGGCCAGACGAAATAAAACGGCAGATCGGAGCCATACGGGCGCACCGAAAAGGGCCATGATTTTCATCCGTTCGGAGTGTTGGAATTGCCATAAACGCATCTCTTTCAGGATCAAAAGCGACGTTACCGCGGCAATGGCGATCGAAAAAATTTGGACAACGTCTTTGATAAGCAGCATTAATTTATAGACGGTATCATGAGTCTGTGAAAACCCTTCTACCCGTTCAATCGCCGGATTGGTCTGAAGACGGTTTTGAAGCTTTTTGATCTCATTGGGCGTTGGGAAGCGTGTGAGATAAATACGGTAGAACTTAGGCAAAGTGAGTTTGAGCAGTGCAAGGTTTTTTGGATTCATCTCCCCTTTAAGCCGTTCGAGTACCTGATCGGTGGCGATCGGTTCGCTCCGCTCGATCATACTGCTCATCGATTTGAGCTGCGTAGGATCAAATGATTTATTCGCCACTACGATAACCGAGTAATCGTTTTTAAGACGTGTTTCATACGCTTTGATCGTTCGATCCACAGCAAAATAAATCTGCACCGATGCGAGTACGGTAAAAAGGGCGATGATAAGCGAGATATGATTTTTAAGCGATTTCATGGAGATTTCCAAATTCGATATGGTAGTGTTTGTAGGGGACGTTCAATCCCTCGGGGATATGGTGGGTGACGACGACGATGGTCGTTTTGAGCTGAGTATTTGCCCCCTCTAAAAGACTCCAGATAACGCTTGCAGAGTATTCATCGAGATTTCCGGTCGGCTCATCGGCCAAGATGAGGATTGGATTATGAGCGAGTGCCCGTGCCATGGCTACACGCTGCTGTTCACCGCCGCTGAGCTCCGGTGGATATTTTCCCGCTTGATGGATCAGTTTGACGTGGCTGAGGAGTTTTTGAACCTGCGCATTGCTGACGTCTTGGGTGTAGCCGGAGATGATGAGCGGAAGCATGACATTTTTCTCAATGGTCCACTCTTTGATGAGTTTATAGTCTTGGAAAACGATCCCGATGTGACGGCGCAAAAAGTTGAGTTTCGAGGTCGAGATTCGGTTCATCTTGACACCGCCGACCATGAGCTGCCCTTGACGTGGTTCGATACCGCCATAGAGGGATTTTAGCAGCGTCGATTTACCGCTTCCGCTGGCTCCGGTGATAAAGACAAAGCTTCCCGCATCGATCGAGAAGCTCACCTTGCTGATGATGGTTTCAAACTCTTTGTACGAGAGCGATAGATTTTCGGCGATGATGACTTTATCCATGGAGTAACTCGTCTAATAAGATATGGGCGTTGAGATTGGTGCTTGATCGTACAGGAATCGTCGGAAAATAGCGGGCTATTCCGTTTTCGATGATAACATAAATATGCTCAGGGCGATCAAAGCTTCCCATTGCAACACGTATCATCCAGTCATGCTCACCGATCGTAAAACTTGCTTCGGCATGAAGGAATCCCCATTCTCGTCGGAAGGTTTGACGCTCTAGTCGCTCCAAAGCTGATTTCGTAATCGGTATTGGAGAGAAGGTGAAATCTCCTAGGAACTCTTTTTCAGGGCTTAGAAGATCGTTGATGAGCGTTACATCGTAGATGTTTTTCTCCATCAGTCTCCAGCGATCTTCGTATTTGCTGACCACGGCAATATCACGGTTTTTATGAACTTCAAAATGAATTTTCGCCGGAGCACTGTAGGTTTCCAGTGCAAAACGGTAGTAGAGTTCGCTGTCGGTACGCAGTTCCAAACGCCCTTCTGGCTTGAGGACACGGATCGCCTCTTCCACAAAGGCATCGGAGATGACCCGCCGGTGCGGCTTTTTATCCCATGGAACCGGGAAATGGACATAGATGCGTGAGACGATATTAGAGGGGACAAACTCTAAAAAGAGGCGTGCATCATAATCTAAAATCAGCAGGTTATTGAGTCCCTGAATACTGATTTGTTTAAGCGCTTGCTCGATGGAGGGCTTGTGAATTTCCAAACCGATAAAGAGAACATCGGGATTGGTGGCAGCTTGATGTAGCAGATGGCGAGCAGAACCAAATCCCACTTCGATGCGTACTTCGCGGTCACGTGGAAAGTCGGAAGCAAAATCTTCGATCGATTTGAGCGCGTCATGGCGTTTGAGATGGATATTCTCTTCAGCATTGTTGACGTTTGAATCGATAATGGTTGCTTCCGAGGCTTTGGCATACGCTAAAAGGGCTTGCTTGACGATAAAATTTGGAGAAGGGCGGGTAATTTTATCGCTTTTAAGAAGATGTTTCTCACCGCTTTTTTTGTGCAGAAGAAAAAAGTCACGTCCACGATAGTGGGTGGAGATCAGGGATTCTTTCCCCTCTCCTCGAGAGGTGGCGATGAAGCCGAAACTCACCTCTCCCTCGTGGGTGGGAAGAGGAATCGGATTAAACGAAGCTATGTGAAGATGCGGCATAAACTATTTGGTCTCATGTATAAGTTCGATTCCCTGTGTGGGGAGCGATTTGATACCGTCTTTATCGACACCGTAAACTTGATAGATGTAAGGGGTGTTGGCAACGATGCTAGCATCGTGGAATTTCCCTTCGGTGATGTTGTTAATCTCGACGGTCTCTCGGCTGACCCATGTCTTTTTGGTTGTTTTGATGACGGTGTAACTGACAATACGCGGGTCTGTTCCCGTCCACATCAAATCGACCCCGTTGGCACTGATTTTACCGTCAAAGGCGCTTGGCGTTTTCGGTTTGACGAGGCTTGATCCTTGTACCGGAACGGAGTTAACCAAACTTTCCAGTCCGTCTTTATCGACCGCGGTAATTTGATAGAAGAAGTTTTGGCCGTCTTCTTTGAGCGTGTCGGTGAACTGATTGGTCTCGAGTTTCACATGATAGTCAAAATGGCCGTTGGAAGTCGATGAACGGTAGATATTATAATGGCTCAGATCGGTGATGGTGCTCGCTTCCCAGCTCAGCGCGATGGCTTTCGGGAGATCTTGGGTTGCGGTGATGTTTTTTATCTGTGGAGGGAGCGGTTTGGTGACCACTTTGGCTGTTTCACTCGGTTCGGTGATCAGATTGTCAAAGGTGACCGCACGGACACGGTAGTAATAAACCTGCTCGTCTTTGAGGTCTTTGTCGATGAATTCGGCATTTAAACGCCCTGTCAAGGTGGCGATTTTATTCCACTGCTGATCATTCACGTTGAGCCGATCGATAATATAGCCGTTGATACGGATATTCGGGTGCGGACGCCAGAGCAGTTTGGCACTGCGAGGCATATTTCCGACCGATTGGAAAAAGCTGACGGGAGCGATCATCGGCAGGGTAATGGCGCTGAGGGTTTCACTCCCCTCCGACTCGGTCGATTCTTTGCTCAAGGTGGTAAAACGGTATTGATATTCGGTATTCGGGGTTAGATCACGATCCACATAGTGGGTTGCAAAACGGCTTTCGACCGTCGCGATGCGCGAAAGTTTGGCATCTTGAGATCCTGGAGTGGAACGGTAAATATTGTATCCGATGACTCTAGGGTCTTCGACCGGTTTCCATTCAAACGCCGCAGAGGTGATATCGCTGAGTGAACCGTTTAGAGATACGATAGGAAGCGTGTTGTCAATCGTAATAACCTTCGCAGCTTTAGGCTGGGGTGCGCATCCGGTGAGAAGATTAAGCGCTAAAGAGATGCTCAAAGCGTACGTGAGAGAGCGTTTCATGCAATTCCTTTGGATCAAAATGTTTGGTTAAATAGGTGTTCATGACCTCATCGAGCGGAGCTTCGAATTCGAGGGTTTTACCGCTGGTAGGATGGACCAGATAAAGCTTGTAGGCATGTAGCAAGATATGTTCCACCTTAGCGTCTTTGGCGTGGGTTCCATAGAGGTGATCGCCGAGGATGTGACGGCTGATCGATTCGAGGTGGACACGGATCTGATGGGTTCTGCCGCTGAAGAGTTTACACGCGATCAGTTCGGTATTTTCATCGTGCGAAAGAAGAAGTTTTTTGAAGAGGGTTTTGGCACTCTTTCCCGTTTCGGAGATCGACATTTTGAGACGGTTTTGGGCACTTCGGCCGATCGGTTTGTCGATGAGGACTTCTTCATCCTTGAGCGGCGGAGTGATCACCGCGAGGTAGTAGCGCCCCATACTCTTGTCTTGAAGCTGGAGGGAGAGCGCTTCATGCGCTTCGTTGTTTTTAGCGACGACCATCGCTCCGCTCGTACCTCGGTCGAGCCGGTGGACGATTCCGTGACGCTCTTCGCCGCTGAGGGTAGAGAGGGTGATCCCCTTGTGTTTGAGCCAATCGACGAGTGTCGGTTCTTTGACACTCGGTGCAGGATGGACGGTGAGCGAACTGGGCTTGTTGATCACGAGAATATCGTCATCCTCATAGAGGATCTCCACATCAAAATCGATCGATTGGGCGGGTGTTGATTTCACTTCAGGATAGCGGATAGTGATGCTCTGATGCTCTTTGAGTTTAAGTCCCGGCTTGGCCGTCGGTTTATGATCGACGGTGATGCACTCTTGCTCGATGAGCTGTGCGATCTGATTACGGGTTTGCCCGAGCTGTTCGACTAAAAAGAGATCCAATCGGACGCTTCGATCGGCAATAAAGGAGATTTCGTCTCTGCTCAAGGAGGTCCTTTTGGTATTTGAGAGTCTGCTATGCTACAATGTAACAAAAAAATAAGGACAGCAGTGCTTAATATTGATCGTAGAATTTTAGCACACTTTGATTTCCTAACGGTTATTTTATTGATTCCCATCGTTTTTACTTCAGGTTGGCTCATTCATGAGATTCATCCGATGCTGGGGCAAAAGCATTTTATTTATGTCTCGATCGGACTCGGAGTGTTCGCGGGGCTTTTCTTGCTTCCAATCCGAAAAATGTTTTGGATGATTCCCGTTTTTTATTGGGTCAACATTCTTTTGCTCATTGCGGTGGAGTTCGTCGGACACTCACGGCTTGGGGCAAAACGGTGGATCGAGATCCCCTTTGTCCATTTTACCCTTCAGCCTTCCGAGCTTATCAAACCCGCGTTTGTTTTGATGATGGCATACCTGATTCATAAAAATCCTCCTCCGAGGGAAGGATACGGGCTCAAAGATTTTCTCAAACTCTCGTTTTTTATTATTTTCCCGTTCTTGCTGATCGCCAAAGAACCCGATTTGGGAACGGCGACGGTGTTGGCGTTACTGGGGTTTGGTATTTTGTTCATTGTCGGAGTCCGATGGAAGATTTGGATCGGGTTAGGTGTGACGTTTATCGTATCACTGCCGCTGATCTATACTCAGCTTCACGATTATCAAAAACAACGTCTGTATGACTTTGTCGGGGAAAAACCGAGTTACCACGTCGAGCAGTCGATTATTGCGATCGGATCGGGGGGATTTTTCGGTAAACCGGTCGAAGAGGCAACCCAGACCCAGATGAAATTTCTCCCCATCGCCTCAAGCGATTTTATTTTCGCGTATGTCGTCGAGCGGTTCGGATTTTTTGGTGCGTTTATCCTTATCATCTTGTATGGCGCTTTGATCGTCCATTTGCTGGGGATATCGAGCTGGGCTAGCGACTATTACACGAAGGTAGTGGCAGGAGGGATATCGCTCTTGTTTTTCATCTACATGAGTGTTAATATCGCGATGACGATGGGACTGGCTCCGGTGGTGGGAGTTCCGCTGCCGATGTTTAGCTACGGGGGGAGCAGTTTTATCACCTTTTGTGTTTTGTTCGCCATTTTGGAGAATCTCATCGCCTATCGATTCCGCTACCTCTACGACAATACCGGTAAAAAAAGCTTCGTCTAATGAATCTGCGTTTATAATGGCGCTCCACTTTTACCGGGTCAATAGTTCAGTGGTTAGAGCCCCCCGCTCATAACGGGGTTGTCGCAGGTTCAAATCCTGCTTGACCCACCACCTAAAACCTCCAAAAATACGAACTTTCAAGAGATTTTTCAAATTCAATTTTAACATGATTTTTTACTGGGGTAACCATTAGGGTAACCTTTTAATTGACTTCTGAAGTCCTTACAACTGCGTGATCCTCGAGTAATGCATATATCTTTTCAAGGTCATAATAAACAAAACCACCAAGCTTAGAGTAGGGGAGTTCACCTCTAATTCTCTTTTTTGCTTGCGTTTTTTGTTTGATGGCAAACATCTCTTCCAATTGCTTTGGGGTAACCCATTTATTGCTCATAGGGGTTACCCTCAAAATGGTAAGTTGATAAGTTTGCGTTCTTGCATCTCATCAACTAGCGCATTGTATTTATAAGTTAAATCATCATACAGGGGTGTACCCATGGGTGTACCCTGTATTTCTTTTGACAATTTATCATCTAGATTCCATAACCCCTCATCACTGTACCCCTTGAGTTCTTCCTCAAACGTTGGTTGCTTACGATCCTCTGTATGAACTTCATGCAGGTTTTTAATGTGCTTTCTGAGTTCAAACTCTTCTCTGGCCTTTTGAAGCACATCAAGGAAAAATAGCCATGATGGAGTATTACCATGCACCATTAGTCTGGTAATGACCTTCTTCATCGTTTTCTCGGCATCTTGGAGAGAGTAACGAAAGCTAATCTTCTCTATCTTCTCCAGTGGGGTATCAATCTGCATAAACTCGGTGATGTTATAGTGATATTTAATGTGATTCCAGATCGGGGATGTTTCTGCTCTCTTACGATTGGAGGATTTGAGAGCTTTTTCACTAATACTTGTCGGATCAATCAGTCTGATCTGATCACATGCGTTTTTAAACAGCACTTTGGCACGTTTAAGAGCATCATCAATGGTATCAATACCGTATTGCTTCAAATACTCTCTGTGCATCTCAAATTCAACGTTAAAGATCGGTTTTTCTAAATCCATCCCGTAAATGGCGAAATGGTTGTGCATGATTTCCCGTTTGATCTGTGATGCCGTTGTCAGCTCTTTGTGTTTGTTGTAGATACGAAGCAAAAATGGTTTCTTACCCACATAGTATGTTTCGAGTTCATAGGCATTAGAACGCTCACCGATGTTCGCGGAATGATTTTGCTTTTTTGACAAAATCATTTCTTTACGGAGATAACTGAAATCGTGTTGGATGAACATATTCAGATCGATCCGAGTAATCGGAAACACTTTCATCGTATACTCACCTAAGAATTTAGTGTTTACATACGCTAGGAGTGATTTTAACCCCAGTGTATAGATTCCGATTGCATTGAGCTGTATTCGCATGTTATGCAGGTTGGTCGCTTTCTCAGGGTCTTTAAAACCTGCTCTGAAAAAGTCATGATTAAACCAGTGAAATCCGTCTCTACCCATACCGCTGTAAACAACATCGATACCATTGATGGTTACGATGATATCATTATCCGCATACGCATAATTAAGAGATTGGAAATAAGCTTTCTTATCTTCGATTTGATTGATGATTTCATCATACAGCCGATCATAAAAAGCACCTGATTGTGCAAAGTAATAGAGCGCATCAATACCGCTTGCATAAGGCAATTTTTCGGCATTAGAATATGGCATGCTGGTTTCCTTTCGACGTTTAACGTCAGTTTTTTATTTTTAAAATTTAGATTTGGAGAATTGTTATTTGACTTATGTCAGGGGGTGTTACTAGAACCCCCTTAGCTTAGAGTGCTTTGCTCGGATAGCCCGCACCGCAGGCACCCAATCCGACTCAAAGCACTTACTTAGATGCCGAAGAAAGTACACTGGCCGAAGTAAGAAACATCAACTTCGATTTGTTTGCCTTCCATACCTAGGTATTTAGAGGCTTTTTCAGCAGGGATCGTAAGATCAACTAATTCGCTCTTTGATCCGTTTTTGACTGTTTTTTCAATCAACACTTGGATTCGCTGTTTGACAACTGGAATTGAGGTTTCTTTATCAACATAGGTTGATTCATAGTGCCCGATAAGGGTGCCTTTTAGTTTTAGAGACATGATTAATCCTTTAGGAATGAATTAACCAAAGCGCTTTGGGATATGATTTATAACGTTATGAGTGCAATTGTAAATCATGGGTAGTTTTATGACCAATTTTCTGAAGGGGAAAATTTCCCTCTGCGTATTTTGATAGTATTGAATCAAAAAAACGGTAAAAAACTCTTCGCTCTTTTCGATCAAAGCTAAATGTTCTGATATATGAAAAAAGGTTGCGAAGAATATATCTGTCATTTGCTTCGTCAATAGTGGGAGCTTCTGAATCAAATAAGCTCCTTATACCGAATATAGTATTGATGCCTATAGTCATAAACTCTTCCAAAAAGTTGTTTCCTTTGCCATGATCAGTGACATAAATAGGTACATCATGTAATATCGTTTTTATTTTATACGGTTTAGTCACATCGTCTTTATAAAATATCTCGTTATTTCTTTTTTGTCGAATGCTTGTAAATTCATCATTGAATGTATAACGAATAATTTCTCTAATTACTTCGGCTTTCTTGAGTGGTTCAAGAGATGATTTGTTAAACCTAAAATTTATTACAATCATTACACTTTTTAGTAATTCTTGTTTAGAACTTTTTATACCGTTATAAAAATCTAATAGCTGCTCAAATATTAACTGCTCTTGTTCAGACAATCCAACAATTTGAGAATCAATTCCAAAGTTGATCTTTGCATAGTTAAAATATTCAGGCAAATTTGAAAAATCTTGTTTTTGAGTCATTTTTAGGAAACGAAGTTGTACTTCTGTTTTTTTGATTTCATCTACAGATGTGAGCGGAAAATATGTATGATTTAATCGTGCTTCCAAGCTACTAATCTGGGTCTTAATTATTTGTTGATAAGAACTTCCTCTATGGGCTGTTCCATGGTGTTCACTGTTACGCTTAGGATATTTCTCAAATAACACTCTTATTGATTCAACATATTGCATACATCCAACGATCATAGGAAAAATAGGCAAATTAGTATTGGTAGTAAATATTATTCTTTCATCTTCACACAGATCAGAAAAAGCCTTAACAAGCCCGTCAAGATCATACCTTTTTATGTTGTGCCATACATACAAAATGCTATTCTCTATTATTTGTTCATTACTTATCTTCGAAGATTGCAATAATAATTCATTGATAGAATTATCAAGCTTGTAATTAGGATTAGCATTATTAATGAACTTTTGCCAATGATTTTTCTTCGTATCATCTGAAATAAGACTAATAAGTTTAGGCAAGATTCGATCAAAAAGAATACGAATCTCTGTGTCAGTAAACCAGACTTTAACTTTAACAGGCTTATTTACTGTATAGTGGATCATGGAACTTAGAAGACTTCACGTAGACGACTCATCAGACTTTCGAGAACTTTGGATTCTAGCTCGATACCAAACTTTGGGGCGACAATGGTTTGGAGGCGGATAACCGCTTCGATATATTCGATTTGTTCATCGATGCCAAAACGTGTCCAATTGTATTTGTTTTTCTTGCCGTTGTGAGCTTTGGTGAGGATTTGGAGATTGTCAGGGTGGTGTTTGCCCGGAGCGTCGGGATTGAGGATCGCCATTGCGTGATCGACCTCGAAATCGAGACCGAAAAAGCGATTGAGCTGTCGGGCGATAGTTTCCAGTTCTCCCATACGGTAGCGTTCTAATTGTGTAAGAGCTTCGCTGTCTTGTTCGATCCGTTCTTGACGGGTGAGGGGTTCAATGTCGTCCGCGATCTCTTCGGCTACGTGTTGTTTCCGATCTTCGGCAGAGACGTAGCGCACCCGTCGCGGACGCTCGCTATCGTTGATCTCTACCGTATCTTCAAATCCGCCCGTAGAGAGGCGTGAGCTGATCCGTGCGGCGATCTCACGTAGTCCCGTGGTGTCGTTTTTTTGATTACGGGCTTGTTCTTTGGCTTTAGCGTATTCGTCGGGGTAGAGTTCGGCGAATTTTTTCGCCCATTCGGAGACGATAACCCAATTGCCGAGGGTTTTGAGGGCTTCAAGGTATTTATCTGAGATGGTCATTTGCAAGCCTTTAATTTATTAACATTCGCAAAACTTTATATGCAGGCTCATAAACCTTATTTGTATTTTTATCTGGGATAATTTGACCATGAAATAAAACATTTCGTAAGCTATACAATATTTCTATGAGTGCTTTAAATAACTTTTCATTATCATGAATAAACATAAATTGTCCAATTTTTATATGTGGATCAGATGGATTTGTGATCATTAAAGATACAGGTTTTTTGGGATTGGCTTTTTTAAAAATATCGTTGACATAATTTTGCTGTGACTTGGAGAGACGTTGATACTGGCTATCTAAGACAAAATGACCAAAATCATAAGCTGCATGATTATAATTCAAAATAGTTGTTCCCGCTGAATTTCTAACAGTTGCTTGAACTTGTGTTATCTGTCCATGTGACAAGGTTAATTTTACGTAATAAGCTATTCCATTATATGATTGTGTTTGTGTTAAACAGCTGCGATCTAGTTCAAATACAAAGTTTTCAAAATAAATTCTTTGTTCATCATTTCGTATTTCATTATTTAAAAGCGTATAATGTAAAAAGCCTAGATGGCTTTTAAAAACTTCACTTTCTTCATTTGACCCACCTATTAATGACATAAAACGACTTTTTATACTATTGTTATTAGATTTTATTTCATTAATTGCTGCTCTATCTGTATCTATTAGTGGAAAATGATTTTTATACCAAGCATTAAAAGTTATCCATGCTTTTGCATAGTAAGTAAAATAATCAATATCGGCTAAATGTTTCCAACGATCTTCATTTTCTGTATAAAGAGATGGCATTTAATTATCCTCCATAATTACATGTATTGCTGCATTCTCATTTTTTTCTATTGCAATTTCAACAGCTTGTTTCGCAATGTCCAAAAGATGTTTTGATTCTATTTTTAACGCGAAACTTTCAGAGATTTTTTCGGCAATGATTTTTTGAACATTTTCATCGATCAAAGGCAATAGCACTTCGTTTATTTCAGAAGGTTTCCAGTGTTGGATAATCGATCCGCCCGCATCACGCTCTGCTTGGAGTTGTACGATTTGACTATTGAGCATTAGTGCCAATACATCAGGCAAAATATCGCTGATTTGTTGAAGTCTGACGATAGCACCTGATGGGATAAAGTTTGCATCCTCACGCACGGTGTAAGCGATACCGACAGAACCATCCTTGCTAAGTAAAACTTCTCCTTTTTTAGGTTTGAGATCATCTAATGTTTGAGGGTCAAATAAGCTTTCTGAGAGTTTGATTTCAGGCTCCCGAAGTTCAAATTTAAAGAGATCGGCAACACGTAAAAAACCAACACCTTCATTACCATAAGCATCCGATCCCGGTTCAATCGATTTTTTGAGTCTTGTGATAGCACCAAGAGTTTTATACCCGCCTTTATAACTTTTAATTTTGCTGATAATATCATCGTATTTTGCTTGATAGTATTCGCTATCGAGACGACCACTTACACCGAAACTCTCGCAAAAGCTTTTAATGGCGATGGGTTCATCGGATGGAATGAAATCTTTTAAGCCCAACTCGGACAAAAGCAAAGCTTCGGCTTCTGCGTAAAGTTTTTTTGATTTATTCTTTAGCTCGACCGACTTTGCATAGAAATCTTCAAATATATTTTGAAAATCTGATGAAAAATTTGGTAGTTTTATTTCATAAATGGATGGTAAAGTTAAATGGGGTTGTCCAGTTTGGCTAGCTGTTCTCCATAGTAAATCTTGTCCATATTTTGAATGTAAAAATACCCATAAACAATATTTATTATATGTACTAATTTCGTTTGTTCTGAGTAAAATCAAATCTCTACTCAATGCATAATAGGGATACTGATCTGTTAATAATCCTACTTTTGCAAGTGTATTTCCACCCTTGGCGATTATAAGATCATTCGGATATCCGATTGCAATAGTAGACGGATTACTGTCTAATATTGTTTGAGGCAAAAATGCTGTCGATTCTGTTATCGATACCATTCCACCTTTAATTTCATTTACTCGTAAAAATGGGACTCCAACTGAATCAAAATTATAATCATCTGTAATTGATGGATAAAAAGCGCTACAGTCAAGCTTTGCATTAATCTGGCTTAATGAAGTTTCTCCTAATTCAGTGATGCGTGTGTCAAGTGTTAGAAATTTATTTTGATAATATTCTGCATCTAACCTGTTTTTGATGTGATCTAGCTGTTTGAAGCTAACTATTGAAACTTCCAAGTGCCCGTCCAATAATGCCTGATATTTGGCGGAATCGAACGGGCTTATGACTTTGGGTAAAAACTCAGCCCCTCTTTTTTTGCAAATTCACTGAAAGCTTCAGCGATACCGTCCTGTGTCAGTCCATCGTGATTATAGAGATCATGTTTGATAATCAAGTGGTCATGATGATCCAATTTATATCTTTCCAATATTTCAGGTGTAGAAGTTGCGATGTGACCATCGACTTCAAAAATTCTTTCACTTAAATCTCCGAAGCGCGTTATGTACTCATCGTAATCAAATAATTGGAATTTTTTTTCTATCCAATCGTATAGTTTGATCTTCTTTTCTTTGATATAAATTTTTTCTCCGCTGTTATCTTTGCTTGGTTCGCGCATCGTTGCAAAAAAGATCGGGTAGTCTTCGACTTTTGGGCATAGTGTATCATCCCATTTTTGGACAAAAAGCACCGATGTTTTTGTTCCCGTATGAGGTTTGAATACATTGCCATGCAATCCAACGACGGCGAGGATACGGCAACGTTCAGCTATGAAGTCGCGGATGTATTTATCGCTGGAGTTGTTAAAACGTCCCTGAGGGAGGACTACTGCCATTCGACCTCCAGGTTTGAGCATATCGAGATTACGTTCTATGAATAAAATATCCCGTCCAATTTTATTTTGCGTTTTTCCACTCGAATTTTTACTCAATTCATATTTGGCAAGTATACGGCTCTCTTTAATGTCTCCTGCAAAAGGTGGATTCGCCAGAAGTACATCAAATTCAAAATCACGACACTCGTAAATATGTTTTTCTTTGACATAAATTTTTCCATCGCGTTCTTCTTCAAAACTTACTATTTTTGCTTTTTTGTTTTTCAATACCTTTTTAAAATTGTTCCAGCCTTCACTGTAAATATCTAGCCATTCTGGATTGAGATAATTTTCATCCCATCGTTCATAATCTAATGAATTTAAGTTAAGTACATTTGTATGTCCATCTCCAGCGATGATGTTAAGCATTCGAGATACACGGACGCTCTTTTCGTCAAAATCGATCCCAAAGACTTTTTCACGGACATAATCAAGTGCTCTTGGATGTTTTTCTTCTGCTGTAAATAAATGTGATTCTGGGATATTTAATTCTTCGTAGATTTTCTTCCAAACATAAAAAACGGTGTGGATTGGAAATCCACAGCTACCGCTAGCCGTATCGATCATTGTTTCTGTTTCTAGAGGATTAAGCATTTTAACTGCCATGTCGATGACATAGCGCGGGGTGAAGTATTGCCCCTTCTCTCCTTTGGCGGTTTTATTGACGAGATATTCGAACGCATCATCGATAACGTCGAGATTTGAGTTAAATAATTTAACATCTTGAAGACTGGCAACACAAACTGCATGATGTGATGGAGTTAATTTGATGCGATCATCTTCTTGAAATACACCTCCCCATTTTTTTTTGGCTTTCGTGAATAAATCTTCTATTTTTTGTTTGAGTTCACCGTCAGTCTCGCCGTAATTTCTAAATTCAAGGTTACGTGTTTTATCTCGAGTTGCTTGTAATTCATCAAAAAGCTTGATAAAAATGAGTTTGAATACCTCTTCAAATACATCAACACCAGAGTTAGCTAAAACTTCATCTTCCATATCAAGAATGATGTTTTTGAGGCTTCGGCGTTGAGTTTTAAGAACGTCTTTATGAATGAGATCCTGTATTTTAAAATCAACTTTTAGGATGTCTTTTAAACTTTTACCATTTTCAGGGATGTCTGGAATCGGTTCAAAGTAATTAGGGTCTTTTCGGTGATAGTAGGCGATTTCCTGACCGTTGCTCCATACTGCCATTGTTGCGCCCGTAGAGTTACAATAGCTTTTGAGTTGTTCTTTTCCGTCTTTTAGTTTGGGTTTTTTAACCTCGATGATGATGTAGGGGACAGTCGGCTGAATTTTATCCATAATGACGATATCGGCACGTTTAACCTCGCGTCCGAAATGGACGGCGTATTCTACTTGCATTCGATCGGTCGAATAGCCGTAATGTTCACGAAGCTTGTAAATATAAAGCTGACGCACGATCTCTTCAGGGGTTAGTTTAATCTCTTTTTTACGGACGAGACAAGAGACGTAGTAGCTGGTTCCATTTTTCCCTTCTTTTTCGGTGATGGTACTTTCAAGTTGTTCGATGTAGTCGGAAAATAGATCGATTTTATAGTCAGAGTCTTTGAGAATAGCGGATAGTTTCATGGTATTGTCCCTTCGAGATTAAAGAAGATAGATTATACTTTTTATTACATAAGAATTAACGAATTATAGATAATAAATCAATTTTGATGTAAAATTTCGTTATGCCCTCAATCGGTTTAGGCTGATCGAGCGGAGATAAAAAAAATAATAAAGATATTGAAGAAGCTCTTATCAATTTCCGCGATTAATTGCATCTTCTATCATATTCGAAGCAATTTTACTGCCCAATAGATAGTTCATTGTTAAATACTTAGTAATGGTATTTGGATCATTATGACCTAATGCACCACTCATATAGATAGCATCTACACCTTGTTCAGCCATAGCAGAAACTATGACATTTCTAGTGTAGTGAAGGCTAAACCAATCACCAATTTCTTTTTTGATTTTTTGTACTTGTTTATGGACATATACGAGTTTTCCACCTGTAACACGGGAAGCAAAGGCGTAACCTCTTTCAGGCAAAAATTCGATCATTGCCTCTTTGACATTTTGAGGTAAGAAGATTTTTTGTTCTTCTCCATTTTTAGTATTTCGGATGATGTAATAATCATGTTCTAAAACCACGTCTTCAGCTTGTAGGTTCATGATCTCACCTCTACGTCTCCCTTGTAGTGCTAAGAGAAAGAAAGCACGATAAAAAGGATCATCGGCATAGAGTTTCATAATGGCATCATAAATGAGTTTTAATTGAGTTGTAGCATCGGACACGACTTTCTTCGTTTTAGGTAGAGTGATTTTTACATCTTCACATGGGTTATGAAACATGATCCGATTTGCCCTTGCGATACGAAGGGCAGGGGAGAGAATTTCAATCGCTTGTTTTGCAGTTCGAGGACTAGCGCCGTCTTTGATGAGGTTGTCAATTAGGGTTTGAATATGATGAGGCATAATAGATGCGATTTTCTTACTTCCAAGAGTAGGTTTCACTTTACGCTCGTAATATGATTGTCTATCTCGTTTATAGGTTCCCTCTGGCAGAGTATCTAAATATCTTTGAACCATAGCCGTAACGGTGGCATCTGAATTAATGTCGTTTTCGACTTTGTCTTTTGCTTCTAAAAATTGCATTTCAGCATATTTTATTCTGTCGCGTTTTCCCCACTGTTTATCAGATACATCAATAATCCCTTTATGCTGTTTACTATTGAATTTAAACAGATAAAAGAACTTTGTGTAATCAGAATTTGCTTTCAAATTTGCGCGGACAATATTAGGGTAATCTTTGGGGTTGATAGCCATTGTATTTTCTCATAATTTGATGTGGGGTAACCTTTGGGGTAACCCTTGATAGAAAATTATAGCATTATTAGAGCAAAAAATAGCAAATTTAACACCTGTAAAATCCCATAAAATAGGGATTTATAAAATAATAGGAAATATGACAAAAGTGACTCATAACGGGGTTGTCGCAGGTTCAAATCCTGCTTGACCCACCACCTAAAACATCCTAAAATACGAACTTTCAAGAGATTTTTCAAATTCAATTTCAAAATGTAAATTAAAAAATAAGTAACACAAGGGAAATTAAAGGCACATATTTAGACTCTAAGGCACTAACTTCCACATCATACGATATAATCCCGCTTATGAAACTGAGAATAATACTATCCCTATTGTTTCTTATTGCAACAACGTTTATATCTATCCATGAAATAGAGCATATTAGCCATCCAGATGATGCACCATGTTTTGTATGTCAGCTGGGCGATAACTTATCCTGTTGCGATGACATTGAAAAAGTAAAAGAGGTTGAAATAATCCACTTTGAAAAGATAGTACAAAACACTCAAATCATAAAACTACATTTACAAGAAAATTCTAACCAAACTCGCGCACCTCCTGCTCTATCCTAAACTCAAAAATACAACAAAAAACTTTACAAAAATAAAAAATATTATATATTAGGATATAAAAATGCAAAAAAATACACTCAATAAATTAACTCTCATCTCTCTATTGGCATCAGCGACTGCAACATCAACATGGGCTTGTAATGGTTCGCATGTTTTAGGTATTGGAGGGACACACACAGCCACTGGTTACACGATATCGGCAAACACTATGGAAAAAGGAGGCTTCTTCCTAGGTGTCAATGCTGAAACGGTACGTAATAAAAACCTCTCAGATTCAACTATCCTAGCAGCTTTAAACAGTGGTTCAGAACATCTTCACGCTATTGATTCGATTAACACCTACGCTCTGACGGCCTCTTATGGGATAACCAATGATTTGACATTCAATTTACAACTTCCTTATGTCTCTCGTAAAGGGATTAGGGCTGGTGAAGAAGATGGTGGTAGTTATGAAGTTCACCCTCATGATGATATCAATGAGCCAGGTGATGCTTCAGTTCTTTTGCAATACAAAGTCTATGATGATAAGTTCAAAGTTGCCCTATTAGCAGGGCTTAAAGCCCCAACCGGAAAAGATAATGTCACATTTCAAGGTGAAACACTTGAAGCTGACTTACAATCGGGCAGTGGTTCATGGGATCTTTTGGCTGGTGTAGCTGTCACAAAAGACTTTGAGGATTTTTCACTTCACTCCGACCTACTCTATAAATCGAATAATAAAGGTGTCGGTAATAGTGAACTTGGAGATATTTTCACCTATAATGTAGCGTTATCCTATACATTGGTCGCTCATCAACCTCATGCAACGCTTACCGAATCAGCAATAGAGAATCATTATGGCTACTCTGTAGATACGTTTCTTGAACTTAATGGCGAAAGAGCAGATAAAGACCGTTTTAATAATTCAATAGCGAATAATACGGGCCATCATATCATCTTTGCAACAACTGGTTTACAAGTCATTACGGAAGATAATTACGCACTTTCTTTCGCTGTTTCTGTACCAGTGTATCAAAATATGAATGGTGTACAAAATGAAGTAAGCTATAAAGCGATGATTGGAATTGGAAAAAGTTTTTAATCAAAAATGCCTCATAAGGATCAGAATACAACACAGAAATCAGCTTGATTTTACAGGCTGATTTCGTACCGTCGTAAAATTACTTCTAATAGTATTTAAAATTAAGTACTATTAATATTTATATTAGAATATTAATAGTAAAATACATTTAGTGTCTATTTTTAAATACTGTAGGAGTCGCTATGCTGAATCCATTTCATTATGAAGGTTTTGCGCTCGAAGAGCAGTTTTACGGAAGAGAGTCTGAACTCGAAAAAATTCAAAAGCTGGTAGAGTATTCCAACAATCTGCTCTTGTATTCCAAACGCCGGATGGGGAAAAGCTCTCTGATCAAAGAGCTAATGAACCGTAATGCCAAGGAATATTACACTCTGTACTGTGACATCTTTGATATTGCATCCAAAGAAGAGTTTGCTTCCATTCTCTTAAAAGCGCTGGCAAAAGCCCATCGAGGTGATCTAAAAACAATCGTTAGCAATCTTAAGAAGTATTTTAAACGGATAACGTTTGGTATTACTGTTGATCCAAATACAGCAGAGATCAGCTATATGCCACGACTTGAGGGTTTGAGTTTTGAAGAGATGATTGAAGAGTTTTTTGATGGATTATTTCTCCTTAGTAAAGAGAAGAGGGTGATTTTCGCGATCGATGAATTTCAGCAAATCGCTTTACTTGATACCAAAATTGATGCGTTACTCCGTAAATATATGCAGGAACCTCATAATATCTCTTACATTTTTGCGGGTTCAAAACGTCACTCCATCACATCACTTTTTACCTACAGTGCTCCATTGTATGAGATGGCAACCCACATGGAGCTCGGAGGTTTAGATAAAGAATCGGTTTACACGTATGCTTCGCAATATCTCTCTATCAACGAACAAACAGTTGGATATTTAATAGCACTATGCGATCATGAAACGAAATTGATGCAACATATTCTCCATATTCTTTATAACACTATGAGAGAATCAACTATCACGCCGATGATGATTGATACTGCATTGGAAGAAATTCTTGGTGACAAAAGTTCATCGTATGCCCTCTTGTACGACACTTTTTCATTGACACAGAAAAAAGCTTTCAAAATTATCACTTCCGATAGAGAAGCTGTTTATTCACTTGATACTTTAAAGGCGTACAACATTCAAAAAGCATCTTTAGCTTCAGCACTGAAACAGCTTTATGCAAAAGAAATCATAGATAACGAGGATGATCGTTGGTTTGTACCAGACCGGACATTGGAATTATGGGGTAAACGGATGTTGAATCGGGCATAATATCTTTTTATTTGAAAAAGGGCGTATGATGAATGAAGAATTCCATTATGTTCAGCAGTTTTATGAACTGAGTATAGAGTTTTTAACCAACTACAGTTTTCAGATCGTCGGTGCGATCATCATTGTCACCATCGGATGGTTTCTTTCAAAATACATTTACAATCTCCTGATCCGTTTTTTCGATGCCCATCATTTTGATGTTACGCTGGGCAAATTCGCGGCAAATATCGTCCGAATTTTGATTTTCGGTGCGATGCTGATCGTCGCGATCGGGAAGCTGGGGATTTCCATTGCTCCGTTTATCGCGGCGGTGGGGGCTGTTTTCCTCACCGCAGGGCTGGCGTTGCAAGGGACGGTCGCCAATTTTGCCGCGGGGGTATCATTGGTGATCACCAGGCCGTTTAAACTCGGAGACACGATTTTGGTCAACAATGTCTATGGGGTGGTCGAAGAGATCAAGCTGGGATATACGACGCTTCGAACGGAAGATGAAGAACTCATCACCGTGCCGAATAAAAGCATGATCGGAGAGGTGATCGTCAATTCGTTCGATTATCGTATCGTCGAATCGAGTGTCGGAATTTCGTATAACGACGATGCGGAAAAAGCGATTGCGCTGATCAAAGGGGTGATTGATTCTTTTGAAAATCTCTCAGGGGATAATACAGCGATTGTCGGGATACATCGTTTCGGGGAGAGTGCTGTCGAGATCGGGATGCGCTACTGGGTGCCGGCACGAAGCTATTTTAAAACGCAGTATGAGGTCAATCTGGCCATCTACAAAGCGCTGAACGAATCGAAGATAACCATACCGTTTCCGCAACGGGATATTCATCTCTACGGACAAAACGTCACAGCGTAACTGCCACGTGATCAATCATCGTCATCCTCGAATTCGCTGAGGTCAAATACCATTTTCACCGGTTCTTCGACTACTTCTTGGATATCACTGATATTTTCGACCGGGATATCCAGCGCCATCGAGACAAACAACGCTAAATTGTTATCATCTACGATTTCCTGACAGGATGCTGAGGTGTTGTAAACGGTGAGAATACCATTTTCTGTCAGTACGTCTCGGGTACCGACCCCTAACTCTTCGGCTATGTTATGCAAGTCCGGACGATTGAGCAGTATTCCGCTCACTTTCATCGAAAACCCTTTTCGTAACGGTGCACCTGGGAACATTTTTTCCTACTTTATGAACGGAAGTTCATGGTAATTTTTTGGATTATAGCTAATTAGTGGTTAGCTGAAAAGTTACGCGAAAAGATTAGTGTGTTGTGATAGGTTTTGCAGAAGAAACAAGGGTGTTTTTCTTCGCACGGGTGAGTTTTTTGATCTCTTTTTCCCGTTTTAACGCGCTTGATTTATCCATACATTCTTCGTGATACACCAATTCTACCGGACGGCGGCTTCGGGTGTATTTGGCTCCCTTGGGAGAGGTATTATGCTCTTGAACTCTACGATCAAGCTCCGAGGTGATCCCCGTGTAGTAGGTATTGTCGCTGCACCGGAGAATGTAGAGAGTGTAAGGGGACGTGTCCATCATTATGCAAGTATAGCCACTGCTGGGTAAAAGCGTGGTACAATCCTAAAAAATTTACCAAGGTGGATGTATGACCCCTTTTAGTTACTATAATCCTACCCGCATGGAATTCGGTCCCAAGGGTGAAGAAAAAATCGGTGAATGGCTGAAAAACGATGGAATTAAGCGGGTATTGCTCGTCTATGGTACGGGTTCGATCAAACAAAACGGTCTCTATCCGCGTGTTATTGAAAGCCTGAAAAAAGCTGGAATCGAGTATCAAGAACTCTCCGGCGTGGTGAGCAATCCGATCCTTTCCAAAGTGTATGAAGGGATAGCCGAGGCGAAGGGCTTTAAGGCGGAAGCCATCTTAGGTGTCGGAGGCGGATCGGTGCTTGATTCGGCCAAAGCGATTGCTGTCGGTGCCGCGTGTGATGAGGATGTATGGGAATTTTTTACCGGAGAAAAAACGATCGGTGCGTCGCTGAGCGTCTATACCATATTGACCCTTGCGGCGGCGGCCAGCGAGATGAATGGCAACTCGGTCATTACCAACGAAAAAACGCAGCAAAAATATTCGATCTATTCGCCGCTGATTTATCCCAAACTCTCCATCGTCAATCCCGAACTGATGATGTCGGTGAGCAAAGAGTATCTGGCGTATTCTGCCGCCGATATTATCGCGCACTCGATCGAGACCTATTTTACCGCGACTGATCATCCGGTTTTTCAGTCGCGTCTGGTGGAATCGATCATCAAAACGGTGATGGAACTCACCGATCGGCTGATGAAAGATCCGAAGGACTACCATGCCCGAGCCGAGTTCGCATGGGTATCCTCTCAAGCACTTAATGGACTTACGACATCGGGGACGGGGGGTGGAAACTGGCCGAATCACATGATCGAGCATGCGCTCTCTGCGCTCTTTAATATCCCGCATGGAGCGGGACTGTCGATCGTCATTCCGGCATGGATGCGCTGGCATAAAGAGAAAAATAGTACGCAATATGAACGTTTTGCCCAAGAGGTATTCGCCAAACAGAGTGCGGAGGAGGGGATTGCGCTGCTCAAAGCGTGGTTTGATTCCATCGGCACACCGACGTCACTTGCACAAGTCAATATTCCACGAGAGAGAATCCCTGAAATTGCTCAAAACGCGTATGAGCTCGGGATCGTATGGGGGATGGGGGAGATCTATTCGGCTGAGGATGTGGCGGCTATCCTCGAGAATGGATGATCAATACCCGATCATCTCCCCCTCGATGTAATGAAGCGCTTCTTGGAGCGCTTGGATCGCGGTGATATCTTTCTCTTGAAGCAGTTCAAAAGAGAGACGTTTTAATTTTTCGAGATATACGGTCAGTTTTTCGGCTTCGCTCATCGTGATTTCCTTCGTTTCAGATAGGTAGATTGTATCTAAATACGTACAATGGCGTAATGAAAACGGATCATTTTTTGGGATCTACGTGAAGCCTTCGGATCGGTTCGGCTGAGGGCTTGCCGTAATAATACCCTTGTGCCAAATCTGCCCCTTCACGGGCACAAAATTCAGCCTCTTCCGCCCGCTCGATCCCCTCGGCCAAAACCATGATCCCATTTTCTTTTGCGATGGAGACGATGGCGCGGAAAATGGATTGATTGATGACGTTGGTATCGATATAATCAATAATCTCTCGATCGATTTTCACAATATCGGGACGTAATTTGGCGATCATGTTCAAAGAGGAGTATCCGCTCCCGACATCATCGAGGGCGACCATAAATCCTTGTGATTTATAAAAATCCAATATTTTTTTCAGATGATCGAGATCATTGACGTATTCGCTCTCGATCACTTCAAAAATCACGTTTTTGGGATCGAAATCGAGCTGTTTTGCCCATTTTACGGTCGATTGGAGGCAGTGCTCGGGGTCATAGATGGCGGTGGGGATGAAGTTAATGAATACTTTTTTGTTAATGTGTTTGACTGCGGCAGTTTTTAAGGAGGTCTCTCGGCAGGCACGATCGAGATAGAAGAGCATATCCCCATCGCGTCCCCATCGAAACAGGGTGTCGGGGTAGATCAGATTTCCCTCATCGTTTACCCCTCGAGCCAACGATTCGTAGCCAAAAATAGTGTTGGACGTCATGTCAACGATGGGCTGAAAATGGGCGGTTAAGGCCCCTTTACTGATGAGGGTGGAGAGCTCGAGTGCGCCCATGAGATCTTTATATTCTTGCAAGCTTTTCATCAGCTTCAGTTTCGCGGGGGTGAACATCTCCCCTTCTTCTAAAAACAGGAGTTTGATCCCTTGGCGTTCCATCTGATTGAGCTGCGTATAGGAGATGATCTTTTCTAGGAAGAGAGCAAAATTGTCAATTTTTGAGGCAAGCGTTTGTGAATCTTCCATCGTATAAGGTAGGGTTTGTTCTTTGAGGTAGCCACTGACTTTATTCGCCAGTTCGGTGACGCTGCAGCTGATGATGAGATCTCCGCTCTTCGACGAGATGGTGGGAAGTGAATGACAGAGGGTGCAATTGTTCATAATATGCCTTTGGTCGGAAGTGGGTCATTATAGGGTATTTTAATCATATTGTCGTCGTATATCGGCCACGCCCCAAAAAGAGGGTTGGCTTTCCATCGATGATCTCTTTGAGATGCAGTGCGGTCACGTCGGCGATGAAGATCGTGTGATCACCGTTTTCGTAGGTATCGATAATGGTACACTCATAGATATAATCGGCTTCATCGATAAGGCGGTTGCCGTCTGCATCGCTGAGGGAGGAGGTGAGACCCACGGTGGCTAATTTGTCGGTTTCATTTCCGTGAGAGCGGCCGCATTCATCGATTTGATCCGCATAGGTAAAGGGGAGAAAATTGAGCGTAAAGCAGCCATACTCTTGGAGAAGGGAATAAGTGAAGTTTTCCTTGCGCATGGCAATCGCATAGCGAAACGGTTCTCGACTGATCGGCATGTGCCATGAGAGGGCCATAAGGTTGTTTTGACACGATAAAATCGCGGCAATGCGGGGCTGGCTTGGCAACGTCGATGGGAGTGGCTGATGGCGTGTAAACATAGCAATAGACCTTATGAAAAGTTATTTACGGGTGTATCATAGAATAGGGATAGGAACTTTCGTAGTCGTTCTGTGTCGATTCATCGGATTCAACCGAGATAGGAGGTTATTTGGCTAAAATTTCCCTATTTCATGAGATGGGTATGTTATGGCAATTTTTGCGTTGCAGTCACCTGCCGGTGGTTTTTTAGATGAGGACTTGAACCATTTTAATAAAATTTTTGATGATTGGTGCGTTCAATTTGACAACTATGACGACGCGCGTTTGATCGCGAGTACCCTCGATGGCTCAAAAGTGTGTGAAGTGATCGAGATCACACCGCTGAGTTATCCGAAATATTTTTTCCCAAAGCTTCAAGGGAACATCTTCGCGACCCGCCAAATCGATGGAAAAATCATCTGTATTGTCGAACCCTTTATGGGATCGTATTTTCGCTTAGCGGTATGCGATCTGAAAACCAAAGCGGTAAAACTGCTCAACACCCGCTATAAAAGTACGATGAGTGTGGAAGTGGCATTCGCAAATTTTCAACTGCACAGCGACCTTTAGACCACTTAGATCCTTATAGTTTTCGAATCGTAATGACCAGTTCCCCCACTTCAAAACCAAACTTTTTCATTTTAGAGTGATTGATAATGACCCCATCGTCTTGGAGATGAAGCCAGTCGCGTACATCGATATCGAGCGTCCCTTTGCCATAAGGTATCCGCATGGTGTAGTCGATCATCACGGTGTTCCCACGTGCTTCCATTTGGGCGTCTCCCACAATGTCCCCTGCGGTAGCGATGAATTTTTTGTCCCCATCTGGTTTCATGGTCCAGGTGCGATGAAGTTTTTCACCGTCGTTGTAGATGAAATGCTCATCAAGTGTCCCGACACCGTTTTTATCCCAGCTTCCGACGAGATCGCCTTTAAAGGTGCGGATGATCTTGCCGTTTCGATCTTTGACAAGCCCATAGGCTTTGAGCGGTCCGTTAAAATACTCTTGAGGGACAAATGCGGGAGAGGTGTTGTTAAAATCGTCCAGCTGCATGGATGAACAGCCGGTGAGAAGCGTACACAGCCCCAGAGTCAGTAATGATTTGAGGTTCATGATACGAGTCCTTGATTAAGATGATGATTTCCATCACGGGTGAAGACCACTTGGACAAGGTTGATATTGCGGGTCAGAAATGCCGCTTCGCAGTAGGTGAGGTACATCCGCCACATACGGATGAAATACTCATCGAATCCCAGCTTTTTAACTTCTTCGAGTTTGGTATGAAAATTTTCATTCCATAGCCGAAGTGTTTTGGCGTAGTCCTCGGTGAACTCTTCCATGTGCAGGAGGTTTAGCCGCGTGTGCTGGGATGTGGTCTTTAAGAGCTTCGAGACACTCGGCAGATGGCCTCCGGGGAAGATGTATTTTTGGATGAAATCGGTGCCGCGGCAGTAGGCATCGTAGCGTTGGTCAGGCATCGTGATGATCTGCATGGCGATGACACCGTGAGGGGCGAGGAGCGACTCGCATTTTTTGAAAAATACATCAAAGTACTCCCGTCCGACCGCCTCAAACATCTCGACGGCGATGATCGCATCAAACTGCCCCTCCATGTCACGATAATCTTTGAGCATGATCTCGATCATCTCATCGACTCCGTGCGCTTTAAAACGTTCTTGAGCGTGTTTGAGCTGTTCGATCGAGAGGGTGAGGGTGCTCACGCGTGCTTGGTACTCTTTGGCCAAATGGGTCGCCATCGATCCCCATCCCGAACCGATTTCGAGCACTCTCGCACCCGGTTTGAGACGGAGCTTTTGAGCCAGATGGTCAATTTTGCGTTTTTGGGCTTGATGGAGGGTATCGTCGGGGGATTCGAAGATGGCCGAAGAGTACATCATCGTCTCATCGAGCATTAGAGCAAAAAAATCGTTGGAGAGATCATAATGCTCTGAGATATTTTTACGTGAACGGGTACGGGAATTTTTGCGCATCCAGTGGCGGAGCTTGTTAAACTGAGGGAGTAGATTGTAGAGCGAAAACTTCTTTTCGTGTTCGCTGAGGGTTTGGAGTGCTTGGGCATTCATCATCGCGATGGAGAGGAGGGTGGTGAGATCATCGCATTCGAACTCCCCATCCATGTAACTCTCCGCAAACCCGATATCCCCATACAATGCGAGACGTTTAAAAAATGCGGGTGATTTTAGGTGGATATGGACGGGTTTGCCCGTTTGATCTCCGTAGTGTCGGGACGTTCCATCGCTGTAGGTAAGGGTGACATCACCCTTTTGAAGTTTGGAGAGATAACGATCTCCGAAGCGATTCCAAAAACCTTTCATGTGAGCTCCTTGTGTTGTTGATCTTGAGGTCGTGGTGAATGCCATGTTAATCCTTTGAATTTCAGCAGTAAGGTTTGCCACAGGGTGCGAGTGACGACAAAGAACGATAACAGGGTGTGATCACACAAAAGGGTACGAATGCTTTTCGTCGAATAGGAGAGGGACGTCCCTTTGAAATCGGCAATCAGCATCCGCTTGCTTCCCTCGCTAAGCTCTATCCACAATTCGAACGACTCGGCAGTGTAATACAGACGAAAACGGTAGGTTCCCTCATACCCCATAAAGGGAGAGACATACATTGATTTTTCAACTTTTCCGATCCAATATCCCCCCAATTCTTCGAGCTTCATCGGGTAGAGTGCCCGTCCATCATTATAGTTGTGCACTTCGGCGATACAGTGGGTCGGGGAGCCGTGCTCATCGAGCAAGAGGATGAGGCTGATGGGGTTAAAGACAAAGTTTAAGATCCGAGGGAGGGTTAAAAAACGGATGTGGGCGTAATCCGTCCATCCCAGAGCCTGGATGAGTTCTTTGGCATTGGTATAAAAATCATCGGTATGACCGAAATGGTCTTGGGCAAAAAAACTCATAACTCCCAATCGATTCAGCTTGAAAAGGCGATTTTCTAACGAAGAGAGATCGGTAAGATCGATGTCAATAAAAAAATAGTCGTAAGTAAACTGGTGGATTTTTGGAAAAAAGCGTTTATGGAAAATGTCCCCCTGAAAAAACCGGTGACTCATAGCGGATCTCCGAGTTCATGTGCGATGCGGTTGGCACTCCACAATCCGTCTTCGTGAAATCCGTAGCGCCAGTACGCTCCGGCGTAGTAGGTGTGATGGTGGCCGTTGATTTCGTTATGACGTTTTTGGGCTTCTATCGCTTTTTTATCGAATTGAGGGTGTTCGTACGAAATGGTTTCGATAACCTGATCGAGGGTAGCCGTTTCATTGAGCGAGACAAAATACTCTTTTTTGGAAGTGAGATTTTGGAGGCGGTTGATCCAATACGAGAGGGTAACCCCATCGGCGGACCCACCGCTTTTGTAATTCCATGCGGCGTAAATATCTCGATCGGGATAGAGGGCGCTTTTATCGTTGTGCAATACGGCGTCATTGGCTTGGTACTGAAAAGCTCCGAGTATCTCTTGCTCATGCATAGTGGGATCTTCCAAAAGACTCAGCGCGTCAGGGGCATGCAGGGCAAAGATGACCTTGTCATAAAAAGAGACCTGCGCATTGTTATGGATGATCGCTATGCCCGAATCGTCTCGGCGAACGGAACGGATAGAGGCGGAGGTGATAATGTCCCCTGAGATGTGAGGGATGATTTTCTCGACGTAGTTTTTACTTCCTCCGCTTACCGTGAGCCATTGGTGCTGAGTCGTCACCCCTAGCAGTCCGTGATTTTTAAAAAACTGCAAAAACGTCCGTGCGGGAAACTGATTCATCTGCTCACTGGGGGTAGACCAGATGGCGGCGCCCATGGGGATGAGATAGCGCTCTTTGAAGACATCACTGTAGCAGTTTAGGTATTCACCGAGGCTTTGATCCAGTGCCGGCGAATCGGTATCGACATCTCGATTCGCCTGTGCATTGAAGCGAAAAATATCGATGATCATCCGATAGTGTGCGAGGGAAAAAAGATTCTTTTTTTGGAAGAATAGACCCCCGAGTGTCTGGGCATTGTACGCGATATTCGATACGGTATCCCAAAACCCGAAACTCATATCGCTTTTTTCGATTTTTACCCCGAGCTTCTCAAAGAGTTTGGTGAGGAGGGGATAAGTAGGGTGATTGAAAACCAAAAAGCCGGTGTCAACCCCAAAGGTATGCTCTCCTTCACTCACCATCGTCGTGCGTGCATGACCCCCAAGTCGAGGCTCTTTTTCATAGAGATCGACGTGGTGTTTCGAGCTTAGCAGATAAGCGCATCCCAGACCGCTGATCCCTCCTCCGATAATCGCTATTTTCATTGGTATCGTCCTTTCGGATCTTGAGGGGTAAAGATCAGTTTTTTGGTATCGATCGAAGAGGAGAGTTTTTTGAGTATCCCCTCGAGAACAGGTTTGGGCATCTGTGGCGTTCGACTCATGATCCACACGTTTTGATAATCGGGACTCGCCATCACAGCGTAGCGTTCATCCCAGTGGATGAGGTGATATTCACGCGAAAAAACCCAAAAGTAGGTGAGCTTGAGTTTAGAAGCCGAGTTGGGTTGGAGGGTTTTTCCTGTCCCGTTGTACACGATCAGATCACCTCCGATTTTGGTATCAAAACATCGGTTGGTCACATCGTAGTGATTCGTAGATGTGAGCGTGTATTCGACCGTTGCGGCGACGCAGTTTTTTTCGTAATCGTTGTAGGTGCGTGCGATCTCATACCACAGTCCGCTGAACTCTTTGGGAGAGACATTCGGAAGGGAGGCGTAAGCACCAAGGGCAAAAAAGGCTAAAAAAAGTATAGATTTCATTAATTGCTGTCTTTATGGCTAAATAATAAAATATTGTACGTTCAAATTGATTCTATTCGTACCCTTTTTTGGTCAGTTCATCTTCGCGGTACCGGATTATCATCCCGATTGCTATGATTTTTAATACAACAGGAAGGGCACCATAGAGAAGCGACAGGATAAGCTGATCATTAGCACTGGGAGCGTGTACGTTGTACCCTGCGGATCCCAAGAGCATAAATCCTATCCCCACCGCGAGAGCCAAAGAGAGTTTGGTAATCATTGCCCAAATACCGAATAATACCCCCGCCATCCCATCATTTCGTTCCACGATATCGGCTTGCATCGATGCAGGAAGTGCCATATCCGCTCCCAAGGAAAATCCAGAGATGATACAGATGAGGGTAAAGAGAGTCAAATCCCCTTCTCCTAAAAAGGGGACAAACGAAAATGCGGCGGAGGCAAGGAGCATAGAACTGATCCATGCAAGCCGTTTACCGATATGATGTGAAACATAGACCCAAACTGGTAATGCCACGATTCCCGATACGAAATAAAGTAGTAGTAACAGGCCTGTAGAATCTTTTTCATTCAAGCATCCATCGATGTAGAGTAAAAATAAGGTTGCAGGGATGGCATTGGCCAATGAGTTGATGAAAAACGCCCCAACAAGAGATTTATGAATGGAAATCCAAAGTGTTTTAAGGGGCGTAACATAATCTTTCGTCAATGCAGTACTATGAAACGTTGAGAGAGACAAAGGGAGTGTGATCAGCAGTGTACTAACAAAAGCGAGATAAAGGAGCGGAAGCGTTTGTGCCGGATTATCCGATACGTCTAAAAGATAGGGGAGAAGTACAGTGATGATTCCGCCTAAGATGCTAAAGAGTTCACGCGCACCGCTAAGACGGGTTTTTTCGTGATATAGAGGCGATATATCAGCGTTGTGTGCGAGGTAGGGGATATGGATCGCACTCCATCCCAAATAGGCTAAGACCGAAAAGGTGAAGAGCCAAACCGTCTCAAATCCACGAAGCGGATGGATGAGCGCGTAAAACGAGATGAGTAGGATCAAACTTCCGATGAGGATTGCTCCCTTTGGACCACCCAGCGTACGAATGAATCGATCATTGGCAAAACCGATCAGAGGATCGGCGATCATATCGATGATGCGTGCGATCATGAGAATAGAGCCGACGATTCCCATCCCCAGTCCCAGCGTATCGGCGTAATAGGTGGGTAGATAGATGTACAGCGGCAGACCCAGCATCGCCAGAGGGAGCCCGAGTGAACCATAGGAGAAGAGGGTAGTGTAGGAGAGTTTTGTCATGATGCTTTGAGCCGTTTTTTGATAGCGCGGAGGAGTGAACCTAATACGGGGATCTGTTCATAGATATTGGACGCGGCGTCCCAATAGTCGATGTGCGAGGTGACTTTTCCCGCTTCATCGAACTCGACACGGCTCACCCCCTCGAAGGAGGCGGTATGGTAGTAAAAACGCCAGCGGATATACCCTTTGTGATGATCCCCGATTATTTCGAGGATTTCAAAACGGGGATTTTCCAACGTGGCGTACATATGGCGAAAGACGGTGATAATTTTTTCCACTCCGACCACCTTCTGAAACGGATCGGCAAAGATCGCATCCGTGTTAAAAACAGATCGGAAGTCATCATCAGTAAAATCGCGGGTCAACGTTTCGAAAAAACGGGCATACGATTCGATCATCGCAGTGCCTTGGAAGTAAGGAATAAAGAGACACGATAAGGGAGCATCCGAAGTACTCCTAAAAACGAGGAGAGAGCTCTTGGAAAGCGGATTTCAAAACTTAGGGAATTTTCGAGCGCATTGGCAATCTTCTCTGCCGCTTCGGCCGGATCCATCAGTTGCGGCATGGCAAAATCATTTTTTTGGGTGAGACGTGTCTTGACAAACCCGTGATTGATGACACGCAGAGTTATCCCGACGCTTTTGAGCTCAGGCTGTAGGGATTCAGCGAGATTGAGCAGAGCCGCTTTGGGTGCGCTGTACGCTCCGCCATAGGGAAGGCCGAAATACGACGAGAGGCTGATATTCCATATCCACTCGCCACTACCGTGAGCCATGAAGTATCGAGACAAGGGGATCATGAGGCGTACCGCACCGAGATAATTGACCTCATTGATCTCTCTGAACTGGCGCTCATTCCACTCTTCCAGACGCATTATTTCATAGGCTCCGGCATTATAAAACCACCGATCGATGTGTCCAAAGGCGTTCCAAGCGTGCTTGACGGCTTCCTCTTGATCCATCGATACATCGACATCGATGAGGGCTAGATGATCAGGATAGAGGGTTTGTAATGCTTTGAGCTCACTAGATTGAGTCGCACTGCGTGAACTGGCAATGATGTGATAGCCCCAACTCAGCCAGATCTTAGTGAGTTCGAATCCGATACCGCTGCTGGCCCCTACAATCCAGACAATCATACCGCGTCTCGACGTGTTTTGAAAAAATCGATGAGCTGATAGCTTCCCATAGAACTCCATGCCACCCCTTTCAAAAACCGATACAGACAGTTTTTGGGTCCGGCATAGAGAATGATATGAAACTCTTTGAGTGTTTTATGCTTGATTTGAAGCTTCCAGTAGTCAAAGAGGGAAGAGACGTTTTTAGAGTGGAGCAAAAAAGCAGCTTTGGCATACGAGGCGATGAGAACCGCCTCTTCGATTTTATTGGTCACCAAGATACCATCGCAAAATTGTGCGACCCCTATTGCATCGGAGGGGCTAAGGGGGAGTGGTTTAAGATCATGATTATCGTACAAATAAAACATAAGATTCCTTATTACGTGATCTATCGAGCGTATTTTAGAATGATAAATCGTTTTGGAAGTTATTCGTAGGGATAAAATGGCGGTTGATTTTTTCTTTAAATCATAAAGGAGAGTTTTTGCAAAATGTTCTTAGCTTGCTCCGCACTAAACGTATCAGGGGTGAATTCGGACGATCCGGTGACTTCACTCATCACTTTTTGGATAGCGGAGGAATTGTTGAGATAGCCCATGCTCCAAGCACCGAAAATTCGTTTCTCGATCGGACTTTGATCGATGAGGGTGATGGAGTGATGGCGGTTGTCGAGGGTAATATTATCGAATAACGTATTGAGAGGTTCAGTCTCTCCCTCGATGTATTGGAGAAAATACTTTCCGTTAAACACGAGCATACCGGTGATGTTCATGGCTTTATTCGCAGCGATGGCGTGGGTCAAAATGGTCAAGACCGTCTCATAGGTAGTTGTTTCAGCCGCGATGCTACTGTAAATAATGCGTTGTAATGGATATGTCATAGAGGTATTATACTCCATTAAGCTTATTTAGGCAGGGTTAAAACGGCATTAAGATCATCCACCGATAATGGACGATGGAAGTAATAGCCTTGGACACTGTCAATACCGTTGGTGATTAAAAACTCAAGTTCTTCTTGGGTTTCGACCCCTTCTGCGAGGACCTGCATACCCAGTCCTTTCCCTAAATTGATAATGGTTTTGACAATAATCTGATTTTTTGGATTATGGGTGATATTTCGGACAAACGATTGATCAATTTTTAATTTATCAATGGGAAGATCTTTGAGATACGATAAGGAAGAATATCCTGTTCCGAAATCGTCCATAGAGAGATAGTACCCTTTTTCTTTCATCGAGTGTAATAATTGGAGCATTTTTTCAGGATTTTCTAAAATAGAACTTTCGGTGATTTCTATCTCTATGCAGTGCGGTGAACATTGATTGGTCGTAACGATTTCATCTAGGATAGTTAAAAAATCGGGGTGGGAAAGCTGTCGTGCCGAAACATTCACTGCGACATGTCCTAGCATGCAACCTTGTTCATACCATTGTTTTGCCATGATCGATGATTGGGAGAGAGCAAAGCGACCGATATCGAGTATCAAACCACTCTCTTCCGCAATAGGGATAAACTCTCCCGGCGGTATAGCGCCTTGAGGTGTAAACCATCGGCATAGAGCCTCTACTCCTTCGATTTGATTGGTATGCACATTGATTTGCGGTTGATAATAAAGGGTAAGCTCATTATGATTTAATGCTTTTTTGAGTTTCGTTGAAAGGGTTGTGCGTTTAATCGCTTTTTCGATAAAACGCTTTTCGTAAAAGCTGTAGTTCAAATGGCCTGATTTTTTTGCATGGTACATCGCCGAATCGGCTTTTTGGAGTAAGTCTTGGTAATTGGTAGCATCGGCAGGGTACATGGCAATCCCGATACTCCCATTGATATACACATCGGTTTGATGAATAGGAATAGGATGAGAAAGTTTGGCAAAAAAGTCATCTAAAAAGAGAGTGATAATCTTTGTCTCGTTTTGGCAATCGATTATAATGACGAACTCATCTCCACCCATCCGGACAAGGTAGCTGTCGGAGGGTAAGGTCTTACGAAGAATATCGGCGATAGAAATCAGGAGCTGATCGCCAAATGCATGTCCGTAAGAGTCATTGATCTCCTTAAACCCATCCAAATCTAAAAAGAGAAATCCAAAAGGATCGTTTTTACTGCATCGATGATTGAGATATTCAATTAAACTCAGGCGATTAGGAAGTTGGGTCAGGATATCTTGGTGGGCTAACCTATCAACATGCTGCTTGGCTTCTAAAATATTTTGTTCATTTTGTTTTTGCTCTTTCATATTACGTTGATAGATGAGGTACTCTTTGCGAAAAAAACGATAACTTAATAAAAAGAGAATGATACTGATGAATGAAATGTAAAATAACCCTTTGAAGGTTTGTAATTTTGTGGTGGTTTCACTGTTTTTAGCGATTGAAGCCACCGCTAGGTCGGAAAAATAAATCCAGATCAAACTAATCACAAAATAGATAAGCGTAATAATTACGGCATGTTTAAGACTTTTATTATTCACTATCTATTCCCGTTTAATAATGAGAACGATTATAACACAACTATGGAATTGGATTATGAGAAAAATAAAATATATTGCTTATTGTTATATTTTTAATAAATATTAGTAATCATTTATTATCCCAGTCCGAAAGCGACACATTCGAGAGGAACCTCGCGATCGTTTTCGATATCGTAAAGACCTTCGAATTTATACGGGAATTGACCGTTAAAATCCCCGATTTTTGCTCCCGTTGAGGTGGTTTCGGCGTAGTAGAAGTCTTTCCCATCGATGGTGAGCTTAGCGCTTAAAAACGGGAGATAGCGCGTGTCTTGGAGGTGGACGACGACAAACACGTGGTGTGGAACATAGACAAACCGATAGTCGTATCCCCGTTCCTGAAGCAAAGAAGCGAAAAGATTGGATTTGTCATCACAATCCCCCCAGTTGGTTTGGAGTACGTCTGAGGGGTGGCGGCTGGTGTGGTCGGTTTTATAGGGGATGTGGGTGACGTAATCGAAGAATTGGGCGATTTCGCATCCGTCGCTTCCATGACATCCTGCACTCAGCCGATCGGCGAGGGGGCGTAATTCCCCTTTGTGCGCCAGATTGGTTTTGATAAACATGCCGTTGAGTTCAATGACTCCGGGATCGTAGATACTGACGAACTGGGGGGATCGGATTAGGGGCCGTAGATCGCGTGTTTCGATCGAGGTGAATGAGATCCCCAGATAGACGAAGCCGCTCACCAACGTTCCGACGGTGAGTAAACTCCATATTCCCGCTTTTGTTTTAGGCTGGGGAACGGGCGAGGTAAGCGATTGGGCAATGGCACGATAGAGGAAAAAAACGATGAGCGCTAAAAGGGCGATTTTAATCCCTAAATTTTCCACCGCTACAGTACCGAGTAGATCCATATCCCTTCGACAAGGACAAACTGCACGATCAAAATCGTCCAGAAGATATGGGGATATTTTTGGTTTTTATGGCGAAAAATTTTTTGGGCGAACACGGCACCCACACTTCCGCCCAGCAAGGCGAGGGTGAGAAGGGTTTTCTCACGAATCCGTTGGCGATGGGTACGGGCGAGGTATTTATCGAACCCGAAGATCAAAAACGTGATCAGGTTGAACAGAAGAAAAAGGATCAGTGCGATTTTCATCGGTTCAGAGGGTCAGATTGAGGGCTTTGAGCAAAGCGGCTTTCTCTTTTTGCGGATCGGCAAAAAGGCGGTTTTTCATCCCATCCTCCAAGATGGAGAGATCATCGTATAAGTCATCCTCTTCCCGTTCGGGGAAATGGCGATCCACCTCTTCGGAGAGGGCTTCGAGAAAAGCTTCGCTGTTTTTTTCATCAAATAAATTGATCCGCTCTCCGTGTTCGATCGTCGAAATCGCACGTAGAAGATAGAGTTTATCCAGTCGTGTCCCCTCGCTCTCCGCATCGATCCATGCATTGATTTGGGTGACTTCACGGCGGTAGATTTCACTCGAGGCTTGGACGTTTTGTTGTTGCTCAGGGGTTAAGGTCATGAGAATCCTTTGGAAAGGCAGATACGGTATTGTAAACCAAACCCCCTTTAAGCGGGGAACGGTATCTTAAAAATTTCTCGAATCAGCACTTCCAAATCTTCCCGTGTAGATCCCGCAAAGGCATTTTGGACGAATTTGTTGATCCCTTTGCCATCGTGTTCGATGAGCGGGACGATTTTAATCCCCGTGATCTCGGACATAAAGTGGGATTCGTCTCCCTCTTCATAGGCATGCAGAAGGATGGAGCGGGAAAAATTGTTGAGGATATGGTAGTAGATGTGCAAGAACTCCACCTCGAGAACATTGAGCCCATAGAGATGGGTGACGATTCTCCCATTATGGGTGACGATCGGATGTACTTTGTCGGGTTTGATCGTGATACCGATCTCTTCTTTGATCTCTCGGGAGAGAGCCTCGATGATGTTTTCCCCCTCATTGACGGTTCCTCCCGGGAATCCCATTCTCCCATCCCAGCGATCGATCATAATGAGAGCGGGGCATTTGAGCTGGCTAATGTCATCTTTGAAGTATTTCCACGGCGAGATGGCTTCGGTGTAGATGGCCAAAAAGACGGCTTGTTTTTTATCAGGATCACTCCATCCGAACGGTACTCTTTGGCTCATTTATCCCTTTCAAGCAATATCAGTCGCACGATTTTACTCGAGGTTCTTTAAAGAGTTCTTGAGAGGGGGGAAAAGGGGAAAGTGAAAAGTAGTTTTTGAGGTGAATCGGACTATACTCCCGTCAATTTTGAAAGGGACGGTAGGAAACGATGAAAAGAAAAATGCCCCAACTGATGTACGGAACAGCATGGAAACAAGAAGCGACCGCAGAACTCGTTGAGATGGCGGTTTTGTGCGGGTTTCGGGGGATCGATACGGCATGTCAGCCGAAACATTATCATGAAGCGGGTGTGGGTGAAGCGATCAAACGTCTGGGAGCGCAGGGGATTTCACGCGACGAGCTGTTCATCCAGACCAAATTTACGCCGCTTAACGGTCAGGATCCGTACAAAGTCCCTTATAATCCCGATGCCCTTCTCGAAGCGCAGGTGGCTGAGTCATTTGAGGTTTCCAAGCGCAATTTGGGATGCGATTATATTGATTCGCTCGTGCTCCATTCCCCGATTTATCCGCTCGCCGATTTGATGCGGGTATGGAAAGTGATGGAGCAGTTCGTCAGCCGAGGCGAAGTGGGTCAGTTGGGGATCAGCAACTGCTATGATGTCGAGTTTTTCAAGCTTCTGTACGCCGATGCGACGATTAAACCCTCGATCATCCAAAACCGCTTTTATGCGGAGAGCGGCTACGATATGCTTCTTCGCGCATGGAGCGATCAGCAGGGGGTCGTCTATCAGAGTTTTTGGACATTGACCGCCAATCCTCATCTTTTGGCGGATGGGAGAATGCAAGCCCTTGCAGAGCGTTACGGAGTTGAAGAAGCACAGATTTTGTATCGTTATCTAACCCAGATCGGGATTGTTCCACTGATCGGCTCGACTTCGAAAACCCATCTGGAACAGGATTTGAAGATTTTTGACTTTTCTCTCGATTCTGGGGAAATGACGCAGATCGGAGAGCTTATCGAAGAGTGGTAAGCTTATAAGACCGAGATATAGATGGCGATGTCACTGCGCCCTTGATAGATTTCAAAATCGGTCGTAAAGGCACGTTTATACGTGTCGGTATGTTCAAAATACCCCTCGACTCCTGCCCATGTGTCTTTGATACCGACCGGCGAAGCTTCTAAAACCGGAAATACGAGGTATTTCCCCTCTTGGATGGTGACACGGGTATAATTCGCCGGTTTTTCGGCGACGGTGGACTCTAGACCGATGAGGAGATCATACTCTCCGTTTTGATCGGATTCATAATCGCTGTACACTCCATACACAACGCTGGAATCGACTTGTTCCGGAATCCCCCCCATCACATTGTATTCGAAAAAATTTCTCCACATCGTTGGGATACTAGCGGTATCGGGATGGGATTCGCGCTCATTGCTGGTACGCAGACTTACTCCTAGAATGGTTTTTGCGCTGACGTGTTCTAAAGTCGGTTCCATACGGTTCTCTTTGTCAAAAAATTTGTGACACTATAGCAAAATTAGCTTTGTATCCCCAAAAGGGGAAGGGAGGCGGTAATGTTAGGATTGAGAAACTTTTTCTTTGAGGAGTGCATCGAGCCGTTCAAAGATTTCATCACTGGCATCTTCCATTTCATGGATATGCCGATCAACAGCATGGCAGTCAAAGGGGATCTTCTCTAAGAGACCGAAAATATGATGGGTTGCGTCATGCACTTTTTTATGCGGTGCATCGAGCGCGGAATATCCTTGGATTTTTGAGAAGCGTTGTTGTCCTTCTCCCATGGTGTACCATTTGCCCAAACGGCAATCGTGATGCCCCACAAAATCCATCACCGGTTTGCGGTTCATGGCACTGAGGTAGGTGTTGACTTTCCAAATTATGTGGTCGATTTTGGCTAATGTGATGAAAACCCGATCGTTGAGATGCTGCGTGGAGGAATGAATTTCATCGATCGTATCGCCTTGAGAAGTGATGAACGATTTGACGGTTTCGATTTGTCCGATCACGTTACTGACTTGTCGGCTGGTCCATTCGGATTTTTCGGAGAGTTCATGCGTCTCTTGCTGGATCGATTTGATCACGATCGAGATCTCGCCGATCGCTTTTTGGGTCCGATCGGCGAGTTTGCGCACTTCATCGGCGACGACCGCAAACCCTCGCCCGTGTTCTCCGGCTCGCGCCGCTTCGATCGCGGCATTGAGGGCGAGCAGGTTGGTTTGATCGGAGATATCTTTGATCAAACTAATGATGGCGTTGATTTCGTTGGATCGGGTGGCGAGCGATGCCACCACTTCATTGGTGGACAAGGCGTTGCTATCGATTGCAACCGCCGATTCGAGGATCGTTTCGATCGAATTGTGGGCATGCTGAGAGGATTCGTTGATCTCTTTGACATCGTCAACGATGATTTTGGAATCGTCGGTTACTTCGATCAGATTGGTTTGGATGGTACGAAGCCCTTTGAGCATCTTTTCATTTTCGAGCTGAGTCAATCCACAGGTCATATCTTGCATTTCTATGCTCTGATCGATTTGTGAAGCGATAGCGGAGTTTTCCGACAGACGTTTTTTCAGCGCAGCGTTTTCTTCTTCGAGGATTCGAATTTTATCTTCTCTTTCTTTGAGTTCACGTGCATAAAGCGTGCGATCAATACCGAATAAAGCCATCAACATCCTTTTTCATAAAATAGTATAAACCTAGTATAGCTTATGCAGCATCACATTCGTATCAAATTTAGTATAAAATGTAGTCAAACTCACACATTTTTTTGGATGGTGGTATCGAGATAGGTGATAAGGCGCGAGTGAAGAGTATAGAGTTCATCCATGGCTTGGACATTGAGATGGGTAGCTTCGGGATCGCTCTGTCGGATGACTTTGCGCGATAATTCGTGCATTTGGTGATGGAGGGTATAGAGCTCATCGTATTCACCGTTATCGGAAAACATCTCTTTTCCTTCCGAATGGAGCCATTTACCGAATTGACAGAGGGTGTGATCTTGCTGAGGAGGGGTATCGGCTTTATTTTGGATAAAGGCATTGAGATTATCAAACCAACAGCGATGTTCTGTGGCCGCATATAAAAAAGGAAACAGTTTTTGAGGAATAGGGGAACGCTCCTTCCATGAGGGGTAAGGTTGCCATGTCGCAGCCCAATGGAGAAGTAAACTTGCCTCCATCGGTTTGGCAATGGCGTAGCCTTGCGCCAAATAGCATCCAAATTGGATAAGCAGTTCCCCATGCGCTTCAGACTCAACCCCCTCGGCGATGACCGATGAACGAAAGGCTTCAGCCAGTCCGATGGTCGCTTCGAGGATCCGTAAATCACCTGAATCGTTGAGGATATCCATCACAAAACTTCGATCGATTTTGAGATAATCGACATTGAGTTTTTTCAAATAGGCCATGGACGCGTAGCCGGTTCCGAAATCATCCAAGGAGACGGTGATCCCATGCGCATGGAGAAGGGAAATGATCTCTTGGATCTCCAGCACGTCATGGAGTGCGCTGGTTTCTAAAATTTCAAATTCGATTTGGGAAGGGGAAACCTCTGTATAGGTGGAGAAGAGCGTTTCGATATACTCCATCAAATCTTTTTGTTTGAAGCTGTAGGCGCTTAGATTGATACTGAATCGGAGCTCTTTACCAAAGTGAAGGGTTTCAAATTCGGTGATTTGTTGAAAGACGCGTTCAAGAACCCATTTATCCAGCTGATAAATCGCGGGAAGGTTTTCGATGAAGGGGAGAAAGCTATCGGGGTAGAGGATCCCTTTTGTTGGATGATTCCATCGTACCAGCGCTTCGGCACCGAGGATTTCGCCTGTACGCATATTCACCTTCGGCTGATAATGGAGAATAAGCTCATTGTTTTCGATGGCCGAGGTGATCTCCGAGAGTTGGTCGTTCCCCACTTTTTTGCTGCGGTCACTCACTTCATCAAAACAATGAAATTGGTTTTTCCCGTTAAATTTGGCTTCGTACATCGCTTGGTCAGCTTGTCGCAAGAGGATGTCGGCATCGATTTCATTGGGTTGTGGGTAGAAGCTCACCCCGATACTCGCGGAGATAGAGAGTTCTTTGGTGTGGATGTGATACGGATCGGAGAGGATTTTGAGCAACCGTGAAACCAAATGGGCAATGTCATCCCGCCCGCTGAGGTTCGAAATGACGAGGGCAAATTCATCTCCTCCAAGGCGGGCGACGATGTCCTCACCGCGAAGCAGCGACTGCATCCGAAGCGCCACTTCTTTGAGCAGCAGGTCTCCGATCTCATGTCCGTGGTTGTCGTTGATCTCTTTAAACCCGTCTAAATCGATAAAGAGGAGGGCGACATGGCTTTGATGACGTTTTGCCGCCGCGAGGACTTGAGGCATAAGATTGGAGAGGAGCGTACGATTGGGAAGATTGGTGAGCAGATCATGTCCGGCGGCATACTGGAGCTTTAATTCGTTCTCCCTCTTTTGAGTAATATCGGTATTAAACCCCACAAACCGGATGGCTCTGTCATGAGAATCAAAGAGTACTTTCCCTTTCCCCTCGATCCATTTCCATGCTCCCTCTTTGGTTCGCATCCGAAAGATCGCCGAATAATCTTTTGAGCCTTTGGACTCGATGTAGTCATGGATCATTTTTTTAGCCGATTGAAGATCATCGGGATGAACGTAGTCTTCCCATGCTTTGATGGTTTGCGGAAGTTCGTCGCCATTGTAGCCGAGCATGGTTTCAAAATGTTTGGAGTGGAACATCTCATTCGTACGCATATTCCAATCAAACAATCCGTCTTTGGTCCCTTCGATTGCGAGTTTGAAACGTTCTTCATTGGAACGGATACGAAGATTGAGGCGAATGATTTGAATCAGCGCGATGAGCATCAAAACTGTGGTCGTGAGAATCCCCCAAATTTCACGATGGTATTGGCGGTAAATCGCTTTCCACGTGATTGTTTCACTTTTATCATAGGGGGGAAGACGGAGCGTTTTGGTCAAATCGGTGATGGATTGATAGTTTTGCGGAAGGGTGAACCCTCCGATGGTAGAGTCTTGAACCGATGTAGGGTGATAGGTGAGCAGCAGGATACTGAGTTTTTTGGCCAGTTTTTCATCCAGATGCGGCATCAGTGCGATCGGCCATTCGGGATAAAGACGCGTAGAGAGAATATAGGGGAAATGCTCCATATTTTGCTGATTGAGTATATGGATCTGCTGGAGTGAAATTTTCCCTTTATGGATCATCGCTTCGAGGACACCCGTGCGGATGAATCCGACATCGGCTTTTTTGGAGAGGACGCTATCGACGATGGCATTTTGATTGGTATGAAAAATTAAGCGGCTTTGGCGGGAAATATCGATCCCTTGCTGAAGACATTCATACGCTTGGGCTTGATAGGCTCCGAGTGATTTTCGATCCATAGAGGCGATCGATTTGTTTTCAAGATCGCGCAGTGAATGGATGGAAGTGTGTTCGGGAAGGGTAAAAATAACACCGCCGAAATTTTCCGTTTTAACCCCTTTTTCAGCGTGCTGAGTCGTCGCGATGATACGAGTGAGAAGATTATGATTGCGGATGACTTCATAATGGGAGGGGTTGGTGGAGAGAAGATCAAGCTGGTTGCGATGTAGGGCTCTCTCCATCTCATCGCGTTTGAGGGGCATAAGGGTAACTTTGTACCCTTCTAGATGAGTATTAAGGTAGTTTACCAAAGGTTGATACTCTTTTCGTGTCAGCGCGTCGGTACGATCGATAAAGACTCCGAAGGTCAGGGTTTCCGTCGCAAAAATGAGGAGATTGAAGAGGAAGAGGATACCAACGATACGGATCATCGTGCATCTTTTAAATAGCTGGAATCAAGAAAATTCTCCAGTGAAACTTCACGAGGAATAAACTGTTTTTTGTGCATAAGTCGGTTCAGTTCGCGCATCGACTTCATGAGAGGGGAGTTGGAAGAAAGATACATCCGATTGGCGGCTTGAGAGGGGAGTATGACCCCGCCGAGTGTTCGCTTGACATCATCGGGAGTGATCTGCTCGCGTGAGGCGATGCGATAGACAATGTCTTGATAATTGATGTGGAGATATTCGAGTGCTTTGAAGTGGCCGTCCACAAGATGCTGGATCGTCTCTTCCCTCCCTTTGATCTTATCGGTTCTCACCGCGAGGACATCGAAGATGGTCTCAGGAAAATCGTGCGTGCTGGCGAGATAATGGGCCCCTTTGCCCAAAAGTTTTGATGCGTACGGTTCATAGGTGATAGCGATGTCGATTTGACCCTCTTCCCAAGGTTGGCTTTGGCTGTAGGGGGGGATGTAGAGGAGTTGAATATCCTTTTCACTCACCTCGGCTTTATCGAGTATTTTCGTGAGGAGAAGAGCCCCGAGTGCGGCGTTGTCTAAGGCAATTCGTTTCCCTTTAAGTTCTTTGAGGTTTTTGATGGGCGTTTTGGAAAGGATGATGTCTGAACCTGATGAGATGTCCAAAACGGCCACAATGGTGAGATCAATCCCTTTGCTTCGTGCGATGATAACGTCATCGATCGTCATGGTGGCGGCATCGATTTCGTTTTGCATCAGCCGTTTGAATGTATCGCTGGCCAGCCGTCCTTCAACGAGTTGAACCCGCTCATCGATCCAGCCGAATTCTTTGGCCTGATAAATTCCCTCGTACCCGACCCATGGACTGGTACCCAGCCTGAGAGGCTTGTTACCGTCAAAACACCCGCTGAGGAGAAACATCGTGCAAACCAAGAGAACGAATCGAACCATCACCATTCAAGCAACCTTGCGCTGTGAGATTAATGCACTTTTTAAGATAATATCGCCTTATACCTTAAAAAAATCTATAGTGCCGATTCGCTCAGACGGGGAGAAAAAAAGGGGGAGATCACCCCGGCATCATCATGATGAGGCTCCCGAGAAAGGTAAACGCCATGACGCCCCAAAATCCTTCTGATTTGGAACGAAAAACGGTCGAATAGATCAAAGCGACGAGCGCAATGTAGAGGATCGAATACAAAGGGGAGATAAATCCCAGAGCTAAAGGGATGATCCACACGTGGGTAAAGGCTTTGAACAACTGATGATAGTCGTATTCTGCTTCTATGGCAGTGCTTGAAACCTGCGGTCGGTTAGGAACCATAATGTCCTCCCTATGTTAAAGATACGTAAACAATACAAGCCATTATCGTTCCACATTCGCAATTTTGGGAGATTTAAGTTTGATTAGGATACGTTATAGCTAACCATACCCCCGAGGGATTTTGCTCATGCGTGCGCAACAGCTCAAAACTATCTTTGTCAAGCGTTATTTGATCGCCATCTTTCTCATCGCGCTCCTTTCTACCTCTGCTTTTTTTATTTTATATTCGGCGCTGAAACAGAGTGAATCGACCGCGTTTATCGTCAATCTTTCGGGTAAACAGCGGATGCTTTCGCAGCGTGTCGCCTCTCTTGCTCAGCAGTATTACTGGAATACGTTTTATCGTCCCGATCCCATTTTGAGTGAAAATGCCAAGACGCAGCTCAAAGAGGCCATTACGGAGATGCGCAATGCGAATGAAGCCCTTTCTTCGGGTCGATTGAGCGCTGAATACACCGTAGAACTCTCCAAAGAGATACGGGACTTTTATTTCGGCTCTACTCAACTGAAGCAGCGGGTGGATGACTATTTGGATAATGCCCAACATCTGCTCGAACCGGCTAACGCGCATGAGGAGCTGATTCATCTGCATCATATTGTGTTAACCTCGCATGCGCTGTTGGGCGATTTGCATGCGGCGGTCGTACAGTACCAAAAAGAGGGGGATGCTAAAATCGCTTCGATCAACCATTCCGAATGGATTACGTGGCTGATTACGCTTATGGTGTTGCTGCTTGAGGTGATTTTTATTTTCCAGCCGATGGCCGATAAAATCCGAGAGTTGTTTCAAGAGGTGTTATGGAGTGAACAAAGTCTGGAACAGAAGGTGGCTTTGCGCACCCTTCATCTCGAACAGGCAAATCTGAAGCTCGAACAGATGGCGTCGCACGATTCGTTGACGGGGCTAAAAAATCGTCTCTATATGGAACGCGATCTCGAAGAACTTCAGATGCACTATCGTGAACACGGCCTTCCGTATGCGGTTGTAATGCTGGATATCGACTGGTTTAAAAAAATCAATGATACGTATGGACACGATGCGGGAGATTTTGTCTTGCGGGAAATTTCTGAATTATTCTTAGAAAACATTCGTATGCAAGACAGTATTTATCGTTCAGGAGGCGAAGAGTTCGTTGTGCTTCTTAACCGGATTACACAAGCACAGGCGATTGAAAAAATGGATGATTTACGTCAGAAAGTCGAACAACATCTTTTTGAGTATCACGACGTACAACTTCACTGTACGATCAGCGGAGGACTGTACCATTCGGATATGGATGGCGATGTGAATTCGCGTCAGTTACTCAAATTGGTGGACGAAGCGCTTTATGAGGCAAAACGAAACGGTAGAAATCGGATCATGACGGTATTGGAGATTAGAGAAGAAAAAGTAGGGTGAGCAACCGAAAGCCTCATGAGGGCTTTCGGTTAGGCTTTTATGTCAAGTAATTGCCCAAGCCCGGTTGCAGATGATCCAGAGCCTGAAGTGGTGGTACCAGTCGATGCAGTTGCACTTTCTAACACTTTCATAACCCCTTGTCCCTGAACGTCAATCGCTTTTTTCATTGCGTAGAGTTCAGGACCCATCCCCATGTTTGAATTAATAGAATCCATTGCTGTGCCTCCTTTTGGAGTTAAAGCTATATCGGTAAAACAACAGAAGTTCTAAAGGGTAAAATGTATTTTTGGTAAATTTTAGGGAAGGTTCGGCATAATGACGTTCGTGATGCGGGAATAGCTCAGTTGGCTAGAGCGTCAGCCTTCCAAGCTGAATGTCGCGAGTTCGAGTCTCGTTTCCCGCTCCACCTCTTTTTCTTTATTAAAAACCTCAATTTATTTTTTTAGCCTTTGATGTAATACTGTACAAAAATGTAAACACCTCGGCGACGGCGACGTAAAGTTTTTCAGGAATTTCCTGATCCAATTCCACTTTGCTCAGGAGTTCGACGAGATCATGATCTTCTTGGATCGGAAGATGATGTTCGTGAGCGATCTGAATGATTTTATCGGCCGATACCCCTTTGCCTTTGGCGACCACACGCGGAGCTGTGTCTTTTTCTCGGTCATAATGCAAAGCGACCGCTTTTTTCATACCGTCACCTCAAATCCTCCGTGAGGCTGTGCCCCATCTTCACCGTAAGCCTCTTGAAGGTGTGTTTGGCTCTCGTTTTCTTCGTGTACGCGGATCGTTTTGAGGTGAAATCCACTTTGGGAGAGGAGTTCTCTCAGTTCTGCAAGATGCTCCTTAATCAGTGTGTTGAGGGAAGGCTTTTCCGTATGAAAATGAATGTCGAGCTGCTCGGTGTCGTAGAGGGACATCAAAATACTCAGTTCGCCGTACTCTTTGAACCGTAGATTCACGCTGCAATACGATTTTTTAGCATCTTTTTTTTTGAAAAGCAGTGAACCTTCTTCGAGCTGTTCCCACGCAAAAGGGAAATACAAAGAGGTGGCGTTGTGCAGGTGCGATTGAAGCTGATGGTAATCGATTTGGAGGAGGAGTTTATCGATGAGCTCAAGCTGTTTTGGGGCAGAAGGGGAATCGGAATGCTGGAGTTCGTCGGCTAAGGTCATCAGCGATGATTTAAGATCATCTGAAAGGATTTGAGGCAAAGTGTTCTCGGTAGGGGGTTCTTTGGCATGGATGAGTGCGGTAAGTTTGGGGATCAGTTTCGTGATAGGTTCGTTTACGTCTTTGTGGATCGATAACGCCTGAAATTCCTGAATAAGGGTTTTAAGCTCTTGAGCGGGCATTTTGGTGAATGTATTGAGAAACTTTTCCATGCCATCGAGTAATGTTTCGCTTTGAGGGAGGGGGCTTGAAGCGAGTTTTGCATACAGGCGGGAGATTTCTTGTTTCAACTCTGTGAGATTGGGAAGTGTGAAGGGTTGGGATGTATCGTGCAGGTATGACGCAATTTTCGATTCCATGAAAATACCGCTGTTATGGATTTGTTTTTGGAGCGCTTGCGGAGTCAGCGAAGAGCTGTTGTGAAGAAATTTTTCCAATGCGGCGGTGGAAAGATGGGGGGATGATTTTAACTCATTGACCAGCGTTTTGAGCTGATCGTTGAAATTACCCATCGTTTTGAAATGGGGGGATGATTTGAGTATCTCGGCTAAGAGATGATCGGATTTGGTGTGCGTCAATTTTTCTTGGAAAAGCGAAGTGAGAATAGCTTTGGGATCTTTGGACTCATGAAGCTGGTTTAGCTGTTCGGGTGAAGCGTTTTTGACGATTTCCAGAAGCGCTTTGTTGGTATTGGTAAAGAGAAGATTCCGTTTGTATTCATGCGAGAGCTGGATCATAAGGAAAGTGTAGCATAAAAAGTGACAATAGGGGGTATTGTCTAATAAAAAATCATAATAAAACATTAATACTCTCAGGAGTATGATGTTTTTTCGATTTTCAATACAAGGAGCAGGTTATGGTACGTGACAATCAGTTTTTGTCGTTCTTAGTTCTCTCCGGGGTAGGTCTCTACTCAGCTTTGCTAATCGGCGTTTCATGGACGATGCGCTATATTTGGCTTGAAACTTCCGCCATCGGATAATCATCCGATCGCCCTTACATTCCCCTTGATTTTTTAATCATCTCATAGGCAGCGTTGATCTCTTGTACTTTGATCGTCGCTTCTTTGAGGTACTCTTCGCTTCCCCCCTGTGACTTTATAATATCAGGATGGTGTTCTCTCACCAAGGCACGGTAGGCTTTTTTCACCTCGTCATCTTTGGCATCAGACGAGATGCCCAAAAGGGTATAGGCGTCGCTAATCGAACTCTCTTTGTGGGCATGCTTATGGAGTGAACCGAACTGGTTTATCATCGAGATGATTTGCTCATTACTCAGGTGTAAAAAGGATCCGATTTTATAGATCATTCCCTCTTCTGTGTGGGTGACAGTACCGTCGATATAGGCAAGATTGATCAAAAATTCGACCATTTTTTGCCGTTTATGCGGGTCGTTTTTGAGGAGCGTATAGAGCTTGGAGGCTACTTCATCGACGTTATGAGGGAGTTGTTTTTCATGGGCGAAGATGGCTTTGAGAATCTCTTTGGTTTTGAGTGGATCGGGGAAGAGAGAACTGATATCGGTGAACATGTTTCCGATCAATTCTGCTTCGAGTTCGTCGATACGGCCGTCGGCTTTGGCCACTTTGGCCACAAGTGCGACGAAGAGTCCCAGTTCGCTTTTGGCAAGTGATTCTTGCGTGATGACAAAGTCTTGGAATTGTTTTGGGGTGTACTCTTGGGATTGGTAAGCCGAATAGCTTTTGGAGATCCAGTAAAAAACGGCTCCCAGAAGGGCAAAAAGAAAAATTTGGGTCATAATGGCCTCGTCGGTGGATTAAAACCGTATTGTATCAGGCGGATTCTCTTTTTAGCGGTACTCATCGGCGATGAGGAGGAATTTTTCAATATTCGCTAAAAAGAGATCCACCAGACGGGGGTCAAAATGTCTCCCCCGCTCTTCGTGGATCAGGGTTAAAATTTTTTCGATGGGCCAGGGTTCTTTATACACCCGTTTACAGCTGAGTGCGTCAAAAACATCGGCCAGTGCCGATATCCGTCCGTAGATATGGATCGCTTCACCGGACAAGCTTCGGGGGTAGCCGCTTCCGTCCCATTTTTCGTGATGTTCGTAGGCAACGATCGCGGCGGCTTGTAAAATCGGCCGTTTTGAGTTTTTCAAAATGTCATAACCGATAGCGGCATGGTTTTTCATGATTTCAAATTCCGTTTCATCGAGACGGCCGGGTTTGAGCAAGATGGCGTCAGGGATACCGATTTTCCCGATATCGTGCATGGGGGAGGCGGTGTAGAGAAGGTTGATCTCTTCGGGATCCATCCCCACAAGCTGGGCGAGAAGCTGCGAGTATTTGGCTACCCGCCGGACATGGTTGCCGGTCTCTTGGGAGCGTGTTTCGCCGACTTCACCGAGCATGTATAGCATCTCATGCTGGGTATCCCAAATCTCCTGATTGAGATCGAATAATTCGGTGACGTCATGGCGGATACTGATGTATTCGAGGATCTCGCCATGCTCATCTAAAATCGGTTTTATCGTCGATTCGGTGATGTAGTATCCCCCGTCTTTTTTTTGATTTTTGATCGTACCGTGCCACACTTTTTTATTTTGGATGGTGTTCCAAAGCTCTTTAAAAACTTCCGAAGGGACATCCGGATGACGGACGATGCTATGGCTTTTTCCGATCAGTTCGTCTTGACGGTAGCCGCTGATGGTGCAAAACGCTTCATTAGCATACGTGATTTTTCCCTTCAAATCGGTCTTCGAAACGATGGTGGAGACATCGACAATCTCTTTGTACTCTTCGAGAAGAGTGCTTTGATGGGTTAAATCGTGTTTGAGCGTTTCGGTAAACTCGGCCACTTTTTTGGCGTTATAGTGATTTTTTGAGACGTCGTGGAGAGTTTGGATCATTTGCTCCATTCTGAGCGGTTTAACGATGAATCGAGAGATACCGAGGTTAATCAGATCAAGCAGGTACTGGCTTTCATCGCACGCGGAAGTGACGACGACGGTTTGATCGGTATTGATCGTACGGATTTCTCGGATCATCTCGATACCGTTCATTTCAGGCATGATGATATCGGTGATGACCAGATCGAACGGGTGGTTACGATAGAGTTCTAACCCCTCTTTTCCATTTGTCGCGGTCTGGACGGAAGGGAAAAAGTTATTGAGCAGGGTTGCCGTATTTTCCAAGATACCAAGGTCGTCTTCGACGTAGAGGACGCGTATCCCGTCGGTGTAGCGGGAGAGGGAAAGAAGCTCGTCACGAAAATTCACGGTTTCTCTTTTTGTCCGGGCGGAGGGGTGTATTTGCCCTCTTTGATCCCTTTGGAAATTTTTTCTAAGGTATGTTTGGCTTGTAAGGTGGTGTTAACCGAGCGATCCTCCAGAGGAAGGACAAACGCAAGGAGGATGAAAATGAGACTAAAGACGATACCGCCCAAAGCGGCGAGTATCAGTTTGAGTTTCTCATCATCCATGACCGCACCTTGTGTGAAAGTGGAAAAATTATATCCAAATTCTAGAAGGTTTGGTTAATGGAGGAATGCCGATGTGAATTGATCGGCTTCGAGCGTGGTGATGTTGATGGCTCGAAAGAACTCGAGAATGGGCAGCTCTTTATCACCGCGTGATTCGAATGACGGGTTGAAACACTCCATCGTCGCGTCCAAAATGTCATCCATCAAGGAAGAGGGTTCAGACGAGGTGTATCGGTAATACTCCATGGCGGATTCTTTCGGATGGGTCTGAATGTAGCGGATCGCCTCTTTTACCGCCGCGATGAAATTCTCACAGGTTTGTTGGTGCTGGGCATAAAACGTTTTGGTGGTGAAGATATCCAGAGCGCTGAAATTGGCAAATCCCGCGTTTTGAGCGTCGAGGTAGAGTACCTCGAGGCCCTCATGCTGTGCTTCGACCCCCTCGAAATTGTAAAAATAGAGCCATCCCGCGTCGAATCCCTCTTTCATGTATTTGAGATGTTCAAAGCCGTTGGAGACGAATTCGACTTGAGAGCGGTTGACAACGATTCCCTGTTGAGCGTAGTAGCGTCGGATGATCTCAAATCCGATGGCGTTGGTTTTCTCATTCGATACAGGGGTTGTGACACGGATGGAACCGCCGGAAGCGAGTTTATCGTACGATGAGGCTTTGAGCAAAACGCCCCCTTTGGTCTCGAAAAACATCCCCAAGGAGAGAAAATTCGGATCAAACTGCTCGATCAAATGGAGCGGTTCGTTCGTCGCAAACGCGATATTTCCGGCCAGGACTTCATCCAAACCGTCATAATGTTCGGTCGGTTCGATCAGCTCGAATTCGATCCCGTATTTTTTAAACATCCCTTGGTTTTCGGCGATGATGAAAGGGAGGTGGTCAGGGTTCAAAAACCATTCGATGGCGAGAGAAATTTTCATAAGTTCATTCCTTTGTGTAGAGTTTTAACATTTGCTTCGATGTCCCCTTCAAAGACAGCGCTGACGACGCTGATCATATCGGGAGCATGGGCGGCGATTTGGGCAATATTCTCGGCATTGATCCCTCCGATGGCAACGATGGGGATATCCAATGCCTCTTTCGCCTTTTGTAAGACGCTGTGGGAGACGATGCCTGAATGCGGCTTGGTCGGCGAGGGGAAGAACGATCCGAATGCGGCGTAGGATGCCCCTTCGTCTTGCGCTTCGAGCGCTTTTTTGATGCTTCCGTAGCATGATACCCCGATAATCCCCTCACGAAAGATGGCTCTCGCTTCGCTCAGCGGCATGTCGTCTTTTCCGATGTGGAGTCCATCGGCACCGATCTTTTGGGCGAGGTGAGGGCGATCATCGATGATGAAGAGGGCGCCGTATCGGCGGCAAAGGTTTTGCAGAGCAACACAGATCGGTTCGACCTGATCATCCGAATCGGTTTTGTTGCGGTATTGCATGATTTTCACCCCTGCCCTCAAAGCGGTCTCGACTTGATCCAGAATGGTCTCATGCGGGGTCAATACTTCATCGGTAATGGCGTAAAGTCCTTTAAGCAACATGTTCGCCTCCTGCTTTGTGGTTGATTGGTCCTGGACCGTGACCGATGGATGGGGCGGCAATAAGGGCTTCGGTGATGAAGCGTTTGGAACGCTCAATCGATTCTTCCAAAGAATACCCCAGCGCCAGATTGGCTGCGATGGCGGAGGAGTAGGAGCATCCGGTACCGTGAAGGTTATTGGTTTCAAGGCGTTTGGAGCTAAAGTGGTGTCGCCGACTGGAGATAAACAAGATATCGGTACTTTGATCTTCAATCGTATGGTTTTTTATCAACACGGGTTTAGAGGGTAAGAACGGGGGTGTATCCTCTTCCATGATATAGCCGTAGAGCTGATAGGCTTCGTGGAGGTTGGGGGTGCTGATCGTCACGTGGTCGCAGAGTGCTCGCAACGCATCAATGGCATCGCTTTTGAGCAATACGGATCCTGCTTTGGAAACGCAGACGGGATCAAGGACGATGGGGATATTCAGACCTTCGATCGCAGAAGCGACCGCATGGATAATGGAAGCGTCGTAGAGCATCCCGATTTTGATCGCGCTCACCTCAAAATCATTCAAGACGCTTTGGATTTGTGCCACGATAAAATCACTCTCAAGCGGGTGAATGGCTTGAACCCCTGTGGTGTTCTGGGCGGTGAGGACGGTGATGGCACTGCATCCGAAGACACCGAAGGCTTCGAAGGTTTTAAGATCGGCTTGAATACCGGCGCCTCCGCTGCTGTCGGATCCGGCGATGGTGAGGACTACTTTCATCGTGAACGCTCCTAAAAAAGAATACACTATTGTAGAGCGGAAGGGAGATTATTCGTACCGTTTTTGTGTCGATTGATTATTTGAAGAGGTGGCGAAAGTGTTTTGCCCCGTCTTTACTGCTTTCGATACGCTCTTTGATCCCTTCAAACAGAAACTGTATCCGGCTTTGTTCGATGGTGGTCATCTCTTTGACTTTGTCGAGATTGACCAGATAGGAGCGATGCACCCGCAAAAAGGAGTAGGGCTTGAGCATCGTCTCCACATCGGAGATTTTTTTAGGATAGTAGGAAAACCCTTCTTGCGAGCGGAGGATCACTTCGGAGAGGTCAGCTTTGACGTAGTAGATATCTTCGGGGCGAAGAAGGTAATGGTTGTCTCCCGCTTTGGAGATGAGACGGAGCTCTTTGGAGGGTGTTTTGGAGGTGACACGTTCGATGGAGCGTTTGAGCTGATCGGTACTGGTGGGTTTGAGGAGATAATCGATCGCCCCGACGTCGAATGCTTTGAGCGCGTAGTTCTCATGTGCGGTCTGATAAATGATGGCGAGCTCCTCATGCTCATAGCGCAGTGCGTATCCCAGCTCGATTCCGTTCATCCCCGACATCGAGATATCCAAAAAGGCTATATCAATGGGGTGGAGCGATGCGAGTTCGAGTGCTTCGTGGCCACTCGAGGCTTCATAGATCGAGCTATAGCCGAGCTCTTGCAGCAGACGTTTTAGCCGAGAAAGGGCAAGCGGTTCATCATCCACGATAAGCAGATTCATGACACTCCTTTAGATCGATGAGATAGGTGGGGGGATGGGTGTGTTCGATGGAGACACTCCCTTGGCACAGATGGCTCAGACGCTCTTGCAGATTACTCAGTCCGATTCCAAAACGCCGCTCAGCGATTGGCCGACCGGTATTCGAGACTCGTATGTGAAGGGTGTCGGATAGGAGGGCTTGGATCGAGAGGGTAAAATGCTTCACGCTTGTATCATAACCGTGTTTGATGGCATTTTCTGCGAGAAGCTGAATCGAAAATTTTGGGATCAAACGGTTCATAACGGCTTCATCGACATCAGTTGCTAGGGTAATCGCACCATTGAAGCGGATGTTTTCGAGTTCCAGATAGTCTTGGACGTTTTTGAGCTCTTCACGCAGGGGAATCAGAGGTTTTTCCCGCATCGTATTGCGTAAAAACGACGAGATTTTGAGCACCGTTTCTTCGGCTTTTCGGGGGTCTTGATGGATCAGTTCGGCGAGAGAGTTCAGCGCATTGAAGAGAAAGTGGGGATTGAGCTGTGTCTCCAGCGAACGGATACGGCTTTGGATAAAAAGGTGATCGAGATGCTCTTTTTCATTACGCGCTTTCACAAAACGGTAAATCAGAGCGCCGATGAGGTAGGTCAAAATCCCAACGACACCACCGCTTTGAAATGGATGAAGCGAAAAGATAGGGACGGTTGTAAGTGATGCGCTCTGGGTGATCGCATAGGTAGTGATCGTCCCTAGAAATCCTGATAAAAACGAAAAAAGTGCGGCAATCGTATTCCACCACGACTTTGAAATTTTGGGCAAGAGATAACGGTTCATTCCGGTGATAAAAAGGAGCGAAAAGAATGTGATCAAAAAACCTAGGAGGATACCGAAGATCGCCCCCTCATAGGGATCAAAGCCCAGCATCTGATAGGCTAAGAGGGAGAGAAAACCCGAAAAAACGACCCCGATCGCTAAGACGCTAATCCAGTCTTTGGGGGTGATTTTGAGCTCGATATCACCCATGGACGAGCCTGCACAGATTGAATGCACCCATCACCACTCCCGGCCACCCTTGCGCGGCATAGGAGGTGTCACCCACATGGTAGAGCCCTTCGATAGGGGTGTCATTGGAGGGGAGACGGGGTAGGAGATTGGTGATGCTCATGGCGTTGCCTCCCAACTGGGTTCGGTGGATATAGCGTCCAAATGTTTTCGGTGTCGCCGCGAAGGAGTCGATGATCTCGCTCGATTCGATAGCGAGTGTATCACAAATCCAGTTGCGAAGCAAGTCGTGAAGGGCTCTTTTTTGTTCTCGGTAGCGATGCGGATCTTCCCAGTATCGCTCGTCGGTATGGATCGAAGCGGTGATGCTGTAGTGCCCCGAGGGACTAAGTATCCGATCGGAAGGATCGCTGATCGAGACGAAGAGGGCTTTGGAGATGGTATCAGGGACGGTCTCATCGGCAATGAGCTGGTAATGGTGGTGAAAACGTTTCGTCGTAGAGACGCTCATATAGAGGATAAAGGCGCTTTGGTGATTGTTGAGTTTTTCGTAATGTTTATAGTAGCTTCGTATCTTCGGATCACTAAAGTAGCTTCCATTGATGAAATGAGATGTTCCCATAATCAGGTTTTTTGCCTCAATTACTCCTTTATTCGTGGTGAGAATATAGTGATCCTTAGCTCGTTCGATGTTTAAGACTTCGGTGGATCGACGCACATCCGGGACTCCAGAGACGAGCTGGTCGCAGAGGTGTCCCATCCCCCCTATCGGATAATGGGTGGGATTGAAGGTGTATCCCAATGCGAGAGCAGCGGTGAAAAAATTGACGTTCTCGCTTGTCTCCTGCGCCACGATACGTATTTGTGCGTCGAGAAAATCACGGTAGCTTTGCGTGATGCCTCCATAAAACGTGTCGATAAATGTCCGTGCATCTTTCCATACATAAGGTAAAAACCGTCCGAGCATCGGGAGGAAACTGCACAGAGAGACCATTTTCTTCAGCAACGAAGCATTCGAGTAGTAATACCCTTTCATTGAATAGAAGGAATCATTGATGTAACGGATCAAATCCCAAAATTCAGCATGTTTGGGATGAGGATGAAGCGTTTGTAGTTCATGGACGAACGATGCGACATCAGCGTAGCGCGGGATGCGTTTCCCTTTTTGGATCATGACGATTCCCGGATCGGTCTCGATCAGATCGGGAACGAGCCCCAACGTATCGAACAGTTGTTTGACGATGCCGTTGTCCTGATAGCCGGAGATGGTTGTCGCACCGGTGTTGTAGCGGTTTCCTCGGTGGGTAAAGGTCGAAGCGCATCCGCCCAGATAGGGCTCTTTTTCGATGAGGGTAACGTCATGGCCATAGTGGTGCAACAGCGCGGCGGTGGAACACCCTCCGATCCCTCCTCCGACAATGGCGTACTCTTTCATGGGGTTACTTTGATATTTTCGACGTTCGTCCAGTAGAGCTTAGCAGGATCGTATCCGAGCTGGGGAAGTTGTGAGAGGATTTTTTCCTTATCGTCACTCTGAAGTTGGGGGGTGCGTGATAGGATCCACAGATACTTTCGATGCGGGTCGCCGATGACGCTGTATTGGTAGTCCGTGCCAAGCATCAGTACCCAGTAGTCTCCGTAAAACGGCCAGAAAAAGGTGACTTTGAGTTTCGCATTTGAACTGTTTTCGATGGGGTATGCTTTTCCATGCGCGTGTTTGAGGAGAACTCCTTGGGCATCGTAGCATTGGTTGAGGACGTCGATGCGATCGGGTGCGAGGGTGTAATCGGCAGTCGCCCCGATGCACCCTTGCTCGAAATGGTTTTCATAGCGGGCGAGTTCATACCATTTTCCGCCATAGCGATTCAGATCGACGGACGTGACGGTCGCTAGAGGGGCGGGCTCTTTGAGGCTACATCCGCTGAACAGCACCCCTGCGATCAGGATTATCATAAACATTTTCATGGTTTTAACCTCGTATCGTCAAATTTGAGAGTATTGTACAAAGTTAAGCAGACGATTCATAGAGCGATTTTGTCCATTCATTATTCAGATCAACCGACAAAAAAAGAATACCGATGTTTGCCCAAACCAGTCTATAATGGTTGTATCGTTTTACTAAGGAGTCACCATGTTAAAAGAGATATTTTACACCGGTTTAGGCGGAGCGCTCTTGGTCAAAGAGCGCGTGGAAGAGGAGCTTAAAAAGCTCGAAGAGCGAGGAAAACTGAGCTCCGATGAGTCCAAGTCGTTTTTGGAAAATCTTAAAACGCGCGGGGAAAAAGAGGAAGAGCGATTTAAAGAAGAGCTCAAAGCGGCCATCAAAGAGGTGATCGAAGAGCTCGGTATCGCGACGAAAAAGGATATTGAAGATCTGAAATCGTGAACCGACTCTATTCTCCGTATCGGCTTTGGCGCGTCTTTCGGCTTTTACTCTCTTTTTATCTTTTGATTAAGAAAAGAAGCCGTTTTTTTGGGATCTCTCCCCTATCGCCGGAAGAACTCAGCGCGACCATATCCGATCTTGGCGCCAGCTTCATCAAACTCGCCCAGGTGCTTGCCACCCGCAACGATTTTTTTGATGAGCGGTATCTTGTTGCCCTCAAAATACTCCATGATGATTTGCCGTCGATGAAGCCCTCTGAATACGAGCAGGTGATGGCGCGAGCATTTCCGCTTCTCCCGTTTACACGGTTTGATCCTACTCCGGTCGCTTCGGCTTCGATCGGGCAGGTGCACGAAGCATGGATGGAAGATGGAACCAAAGTAGCGGTCAAATTGCGCCGGTACGGGATTTTAGAGCGGGTCAAAGCCGATATGGCGATTATCCGCGTATTTAACCGTCTTTTTCAACCCCTTTTCTCTCATACTACACGTCATTCGATCGAATCGGTCATTGCCGAATTTTCATCGATGATCATCCAAGAATGCAGTATGAACCAAGAGCGTACCAATCTCGAAAAATTTTCGAAACTGTACGACTACTCGGGGGTGATATTTCCGCTCCCCTATCCCGAGTTTTGCAGTGATGATGCGCTGGTGATGAGTTTTGAGGAGGGGTGGCGTTTTGATGATCGCGAATCGATTGTCTCCAGCGGGATCGATATCATCCCGCTCATCGATCAGCTGGTCCGTTTTTACACCGATCAAATGCTGGTCAAAGGATATTTTCATGCCGATCCCCATCCGGGGAACCTGTTGGTTAATCGTGAGGGAAAACTCGTATTGCTTGATTTTGGGATGGTGAAGCGGGTCTCCAACCCGACCCGTATTGCGATCATCGAATTACTGCGCGCCGCGAATGAGCAAGATTACGAAGCGTATGTGAGCGCGTCCAAGCGTTTAGGGACAGTCGCATACGATGCTCCGACGTCGGAATTGGCCGAGTTTACCGAACGGATGTTTACGATTTTTTCCAACGATGCGCTTGATAGTAGCAGTATGCAGCGCCTTGCGTTCGAGGTTCTTGACCAAACCCGAAGCCTCCCCTTTAAGCTTCCGCAAGAGGCGATTTATATTCTTCGGGTGAGCGCGATTATCGAAGGACTGGGGACCACCTACATCGAAAATTTCAACGGGATCAAGGATATCCTGCCCATTTTGCAGCGTAATGTCCCCCGAGCATTGGGGATGAAAGAATCGTTTTTGGAGAATTTTATCGATGAGATCAAACACCTAAACGATGATTTACACGCCCTGCGTGAAACGCTGCGCCGGGCGAGCAGAGGCGAACTGGTAGTCGAACTCTCACCTCTGCAGCTGCAAAGCATTCAGGAGAGACTAGAGCATTCCCAAAAACCGCTGGTCATGGCACTGATTTTGTTCATGGGGGCATTGGGGAGTTTTATGGGAGGGATGGAGGAGATCTCCTACGCCCTTCTGGGAGCGGCGATGGTACGGCTTTGGTACCGATGATTTAGGAGAGTTGACCGCTGGCCACCAGTTTTTGGACGACGGCCATATTCTTCATCACTTTTTGATAGTAGGGGTGATTGTTCATCCCGCCGTTGTAGCCGCTGACTGCATGAAACGAGTTGCGGCGCTGTTCATGGAGCAGTACTACATAGTAGGTTGCGATCTTGGCCGAGAGTCTGACATCTCCGAGCAATCTGGCCGCGATTTGGATATCGGTTAGCTTTTGCAGCCATGAGAGCTTTTTGACGTATTGGGCGACATGGCGCGCGGTACGCACTTGGATCTGCATCGGTCCTAGAGAAGCTTTCGTGATCGATTTTTTACGGTGATAATCGCCGATATTGTTATCTCCCGCGTCGCTTTCGGTCAAGCAGATGGCGCTGAGGGTGTTTTCGTAGGTTTTCCCGTTTTTGTCGGGTATACTTTTAGCGACGTCTCTCACACTTTGCAGTACACGCAGTTGTTTGGGAGTCATGGTTTCACCCCACAGGGTCAATGCCCCTAGAATCATAAGTAGAAAATATTTCATAGTTTATACCTCTTTATGTTTGGTGGTGAAATTTTAGGGGATTCGCAGAAGCGAAACAATGATATAGAGAGGCTAAATGATTTGGTTAAGAAAAACAAATAGAAAATAGGACTATCCCCCTGCATACAGGGAAGGGGTCTTTTAAGCTTAAGCAAAAATACAGTTGTGTGCTGTTGTTTAATGTTGTATATTTGGCTTTCGCTTAAGGTTTGTGATACTAATTAAGCTATATATAAGCTTAAAAAGGAATTTGAATATGTTTTTGAGTAAAAAAGAAACATTTTTAGCACATTTGATGATTCTATCGCTGTTGAATACCTCCGTAAGCGCAGAGATAACCTTGGGAATACTCATGTCGATTCGTGACAACAGTTCAGTCACGCTCAATGATCGCAACCGCCACATTGAGTGTTCCCCCTTTGGGATCAAGCCACTAGAGATACTGATGAAAGAGGAGGGGAATAGCGAATGTGCTCAAAGTATCCAAGCGTTTTATCGTTCCCACCCGCATGAAAAAGCATTTGCCCGTGAACATCTCCATCTACATCAACAATACCATTACGAACAATATCCTTATGGATGTGTCCTCTACAGTAATGGAGCGGAGAGTTACAGCGAACAGTTGTTGAATGAGGGGCTGGCAATCATCGATCCGAAATTTGATCAAAAGGAATGGAATACCAAACTGCGCCGTGCAAATACTCGGGCCAAAGTGTTGAAAAAAGGGTTATATGAAGGGGAGATGGGAACCAAGTGCATTAAGGGAGAAGAGACCCCTTAATCGTGATCTTTTGACGTGAGGTAGATCCAATACTCTTTGTGGCTTTTGCCTTGATTGAGAAAGTAAAACTGCAAAATGGCCACCCGATAGAGGGTAATCGCCATTTTGGCAAACGGGATGATGAGGGCTGCGAACATCCACCATGGCTGCTCCGCATCCCCTTTGGTCATCATCATCTCTTCGATACCGATATTATTGCTCAAGTACGCCCCAAACGCCATCGAAAAGAGAAAATTCAAGATGACGCCGAAGATGGCGTAGGGATAAAACTCAGGGGAAAAAATATCGATCATGATCTCATTTACTCTTTATAGTTGTTGATCGCATCTTGCAAAATTTTGGTTGCGGCGGCTTTGTCCTCGAACCCTTTAACTTTAACCCATTTGCCCGGTTCAAGCATTTTATAGGTTTCGAAGAAGTTTTTGATTTTTGCCAAAGTGTGTTTCGGGATGTCGCCGAGGTCTTGAATCTCTTCGAAGGTCGGATCGATTTTAGAGGTCGGAACGGCCAAAAGCTTCTCATCGATTCCGCTCTCGTCTTCCATGATCAATACTCCGACGAGTCGGCAGTTGGTGACGCATCCCTCTACCATCGGATATTCGGTCAAAATAAGGATATCTGCCGGATCGCCGTCTTGAGAAAGGGTTTTGTTGACGAAACCGTAGTTTGCCGGATAATACATCGCCGAGTGCATCACACGGTCAAGCACTAAGGCTCCGCTCTCTTTTTCCACTTCGTATTTGATGTTCGAACCGCACGCGATTTCGATAATGGCTTTAACTTTATCCGGATTTTCGCCGTAACCGATTTTACTAAGATCCATAATGTCTTCTCCGTCTTAAAAAATGATGCGGATTGTAACGAAAGAATCTAAAAGGTTCATTGAAAGGAGAGTGAATAAAAGTATTTTAATGAAGTTTATACTAGAATCTCACCACGTATTATTGGGTTAATTCAATGCGTAAAGCTATGCGGACAGGGGATATACGACGTGGGATTACTGAATAAAGTAATGAATCTGTTTACCAAAAGTGGATCTAAGACCCTTGTGGACATGACGTTATCCTCGCAACAATCGGAGGAGAGACGAAAAGCCGCCGCGATTGCCGCCGCGCTTCATCACCACTCATTAGAAAATAATGATGTACGTGCAAAGGTAGCAGCCATCGCCGCAGCATTGCACCACCATGAACTCGAAAATTCGGTTCAGAATAAAGGTTTGGCAGGAATTGCATCGCTGGTTGCCGCTATCCACCACCATAATAAAAAAACGAAGTAGGGATATACGTAAATGGCAAAAAAGTACATTGACATAATGGATACGACGTTCCGTGACGGATTTCAATCCGTTTTCGGAGGCCGGGTCCTTATGGAAGATTTCTTTCCTGCACTCGAAGCAGCGAAAGAAGCGGGGATTACCCATTTCGAATTCGGAGGCGGTGCCCGCTTCCAAAGTCTTTTTTTCTATCTGAATGAAAACGCCTTTGAGATGATGGACCGTTTTCGTGCTATTGTCGGCCCGGATGCCAACCTCCAAACCTTGGCACGGGGTGTTAACACCGTGATGCTCGATACGGGAAGCCGTGAAATGGTGGACTTGCATGCGAAAATGTTTAAAAAACACGGAACCACAACCATTCGTAATTTCGATGCGCTTAACGATGTTGAAAACCTCAAATATTCGGGAGAGCGTATCGTTCATCACGGATTGAAGCATGAAGTGGTCGTTACGATGATGGATCTTCCTCCGGGATGCGAAGGGGCACATGATGTCGCGTTTTACGAAAAAACCCTTCGTGAAATTTTAGATTCGGGGATTCCGTATCACTCCATCTGTTTTAAAGATGCGAGCGGGACGTCGAGCCCGCAAAAAGTGTTCGAGACGATTGCCATGGCACGTCGTTTAGTACCCGAAGGGACTCATCTTCGCCTCCATACCCATGAGACGGCAGGGGTGAGCGTTGCGTGTTATTTGGCCGCGTTGGATGCGGGGATTGATGGTATCGATATGGCGGCGGCTCCGGTGAGCGGCGGTACGTCACAGCCGGATATTCTTACGATGCTGCATGCGGTCAAAGGGAAAAATTTCGATCTTGGCGGTTTAGAACTCGAAAAAATCTTGAAGTACGAAGATGTGCTCCAAGATTGTTTGAAAGACTACTTTATGCCGCCGGAAGCGACGCAGGTTTCTCCATTGATCCCATTCTCTCCGATGCCGGGGGGTGCATTGACGGCGAACACGCAAATGATGCGTGACAACAACATGCTTGACCGCTATCCGGAAGTAATTCGTGCGATGCGTGAAGTGGTGGAGAAGGGGGGATACGGTACGTCCGTTACCCCCGTATCACAGTTCTATTTCCAGCAGGCACTTAACAACGCTTTAATGGGACCATGGAAGAAAATCGCTCCGGGATATGGAAAAATGGTTCTTGGCTATTTCGGCCGAACCCCCACTGCTCCGGATCCTGAGATCGTCCGTATTGCATCGGAACAGTTAAAACTGGAACCGACGACCGACAATGCGATCGATATCGCCGATCGTGATGCGACCAAATCGATCGCATACTGGAAAGCAAAATTGCAAGAAGAGGGGATTGAAGTTACCGATGAAAATATCTTCATTGCCGCTTCGTGTGATGTCAAAGGGATCGCCTTCCTTAAAGGGGAAGCGACCGTAAACGTTCGAAAAAACAGCCCGCAAGGTGCTACACCATCCAAACCAATACAACTAGAGGAGAATTTTGAAATGGCAAACGGGAATTACACAGTTATCGTGGACGGACAACAATACAACGTACAAATCGTAGGCGGCAACGCAAGCGTGACATCAGCAGCACCGGTGGCGGTAGCTCCAGCAGCAGCCCCTGCGGCGGCTCCAGCGGCTCCGGTAGCGAATGGCAATGAGATTCGCGCGGAACTTCCGGGCTCTGTGTTTAAATTGTTAACATCGGTCGGCGCAACGGTAAGCGAAGGGGAGAAAATTATGATCCTTGAAGCAATGAAAATGGAAATCGACGTGTTTGCACCGAAAAACGGAAAAGTAACCGCGATCATGATCCAGCCGAATGATAAAATCGAAGCGGGCCAAGTCCTTGCGGTAATCGAGTAAGGTTTACCTTACTCCCTCTCTTTTAGCGCGGCAGCAGATTTTGGCTCGACGCGTTCATCTTCTCAATAATCAATGGAATAATATCGTGGCTTTTGGTTTTATCAACAAATCCGTCTGCCCCTAATGTTGCGGCTTCACGTTTGTTATTATCTCCGGTCATGGAACTGTTAACGATCACCGGGATCGCTTTGGTCGTGGGATTGGATTTAAGCAATCGAACGACAGTAAAGCCAGACATTTCCGGCATTTCGATGTCGGTGATAATGGCAGGAATCGACGCGGGATTCGGCATTGCGGCGATGTATTCCATCAGCTCTTTTCCGTTATTGAACATCTGATAGGAGAGGTTAGCATTCGCAAAGATTTGGCGGATATGGCGCTGGGCGGTTTTCGAATCTTCGGCGACGAGAACGGTACCGTGCTGAAGCTTTTCGGGAATCTCGAGACTTTTGATGTTTTCGGGGGATTCGTGGACGTTGACCATGGCTTGCGGCACCACATCGGCGAGCAGTTTTTCATAGTCGAGTACAAGGCAGAGGCTTCCATCATCCAGTCGCGTATCGTTGATGATGAGTCCCTCTTCTCCGAGACGGTAGCTGTCGGGTGAGTGCATCTCATTCCAGTTTTTCTTGATGACGCGGTATGCGTACATGATCCGAAGACCGATGATAACGCCGTTAAAGTCGCAGATCAAAAGATTGGATGATTTACGTCGTTCGTCGGGAAGTTCGGCATTCAGCCATTTGGGGAGATTCAGAATCGGAATTTGCATCCCGCGCAGTACAATGGTCCCCTCCAGCAAGGGATGAGCCGAGGGGATCAGGGTGAGATGATGGTGCTTGGCTTCGACCACTTCACGTGTTTTAAAGACGTTAATGGCGTAAAATGGAGATTCTACTGCGGCATCGACTTTAAATACCAGCAGTTGTACCTCATTGTTTTTAGCCAGATTGGTGGCGGCATCTACATGTTCTAAAAGAGACATTCAAAACCTCTATTTTTTTTCTTTCCTCTATCATATCTAAAGTGAAGCTTTTTTTTACTAAAAACTAAAGCCTCAGCACAGTAAAATACGATAATATCGTTCAATTTTAGCCAAGGGTAGAGAATGACAAGCGAGCAATTTGGAAATTATGTATTGCCGACGTACGGACGTCAAGAGGTGAGTTTTGTATCGGGAAAAAATGCCCGATTGATCGATTCGAATCAAAAAGAGTATGTTGATTTTGCCGCAGGGATTGCGGTGTGCAGTGTCGGGCATGCCAATGAGCGTATGAATAAAGCAATCATGGAGCAGGTAAACAAAGTCATTCATGTCTCCAATCTCTATCTTATCGAACCGCAAGCGGCATGCGCGGAGCGGATCGTCAAGCTCAGTGGCTATGCAATGAAATGTTTCTTCGGTAACAGCGGTGCCGAAGCAAATGAGGGAGCGATCAAAATCGCCCGCAAGTACGGAGAGGTGGAAGGGGAACCGAAGCGCTATAAAATCATCACCTTAGAGCACTCCTTTCACGGTCGAACCATCACCGCCTTAAAAGCGACAGGACAAGAATCGATGCATAACTATTTCGGTCCGTTCCCCGATGGATTCGTGTATGCTAAAAATATTGATGAAATCGAATCCCTATTGGATGATCATACGGTTGCGGTGATGATCGAATTGGTGCAAGGGGAAGGGGGAGTGCAGCCGCTTGATCGAGCCAAAGTGCAAGCGTTGGCGAAGCTGCTCAAAGAGCGGGATATTTTGCTGATGGTGGATGAAGTTCAGACGGGGATCTACCGTACCGGAGAGTTTTTAGCGTCTAATCTCTACGATATCGAGCCCGATGTCATTACACTGGCCAAAGGGCTGGGCGGCGGTGTGCCGATCGGTGTAGTGATGACGAATAAGACAGGGATTTTTTCTCCGGGTGATCACGGCTCGACGTTCGGAGGGAATTATCTCTCCACCGCGGCGGCGAATGAAGTACTGGATATTCTCGAAGAGATGAAGCAAAGTGGTTCTTTGGATCATACGCTTATCTATTTCGAAGAGCAGTTGGGTGCATTTGCACGCAAACATCCGGCGATCTTTTTAGAGCATGTAGGATTTGGCTTAATGCGCGGTCTGCGTGTCGTGGATGCGGATACCTTGAGCAAGATCATTAATGCTGCCCGTGAAGCGGGGGTATTGGTGCTCAAAGCGGGACGTAATACGCTCCGCTTCCTTCCACCGCTCACCATTACGAAAGAGGATATCGATGAAGGATTTGCCCGCTTGGAAACAGCGATGGCATCCCTGTAAGGGAAGACGTGCTGTTTAGTGAGTATATGAGTGAGTGGCTCTACGGGGACGAGGGGTATTACGCCACTTATCGTCCCATCGGGAAGCAGGGGGATTTTTATACCGCGGTAAGCACCTCCAAATTTTTCGGGGGTGCGATCGCGAACCATATTCTCAAACGGCTGGATGAGGGGTTTTTGGCTCCGGATTCTCTCATTTGTGAAATCGGGGCGCATCATGGCTATCTGCTTTGTGACATCATCGAGTTTTTGCATACCCTTAGACCTGAAGTGATTTCTACCCTTCGATTTGGGATTGTGGAGCGGTTTGCCGCGCTGAGGGATCAGCAGCAACGGTATTTTAAGGAATCGTTCGGCGAGGTTATCGCATTGGAGCATTTTTCGTCGTTGGAGGAGATACAAGAAAGGTCGATTTTTTTTGTCGCCAATGAGATTTTTGATGCGTTCGGGTGTGAATTATTTTATAAAGGGCATATCGGACGTGTCGAAAATCACACCGTAATATTTGATGTCGATTCACCTGAGCATACCGTATTGGCAGAACAATACCACCAAAATCGAGGTGAAATTGCGGTGGGGTATGAGAGTTTTGCCGCTGCTATGGAAAAAACGGCGCCTAAAATTGAATTTATGAGTTTTGATTACGGCGAGCTGGATGCTCGAAGCGATTTTTCCATTCGGGTCTATAAGGATCATCAAGTTTTTCCTTTATTTGATGAAGCGTTGAACTTAAGCGAGGTATTCGGAAAAAGCGATATTACCTATGATGTGAATTTTACGCAGGTTAAAGAAGCCTTTACCACTTCTGGGATGACATGCGCCCAGTATGCTACTCAGCTTGTCGCTCTTGTGGAGATGGGGATTTTGGATCTTCTCTCCATGCTTCAGAAAAATGCTTCGGAAGAGATTTATGCGCAAGAACTCGAAAAAGTGAAAATCCTGATCACCCCGTCTTTAATGGGAGAACGGTTTAAAATGATCCGATTTACCAAAGGAGCGTCATGAAACGTATCGTATGGATGGTGATAATGGGCGTCGTGCTTAATGCGGGTGCGATCCATGAAGCGGCGTATCAGAGTGATAGCAAACGGATCCATCAGCTTATTCGTGAGGGGACGCCGATCGATGAGCGTAACGATGCGGGACTCAGCGCACTGCATATCGCGATCAAGCTGATCGATATGGAGAATGCGAAATGGCTGTTGGATCATGGCGCCGATATCAATGCGCAGGATCTGCAAGGCAACACACCGCTCATTTTAGCGGTCAAGAAAAAAAACTTGGAGCTCACCATCTTTGTCGTGATGCGGGGCGCAGATGTAAATTTGGCAAATCATGACGGTATCACGCCGCTTCATCAGGCCGCATTCAGCGGAAATGATCACGTCGCCGATTTTTTGCTCAAAGCAAAAGCTGACCCGTTTTTAAAAAATAATGACGGTGCCAGCGCCTATGATTTTGCGATCGGCAAAAAAAATTTGAATATCGCGCAGATGATTCGATACTATCAGTTAGGGGGAAAACATGAACGTTAAAGTCAACGGTGAAATCCGATCGGTCGAAGAGGGGAGTACATTGGGTGCACTTATCCGATCGCTCGGACTTGAAGAAAAAGTGATGGCCGCCGCGCTCAATATGGAGATCGTAAAACAAGAGAAGTGGGATGAAGCCGCTCTTCATGAGGGTGATAGTGTCGAACTGCTCGATTTTGTCGGTGGAGGATGAGTTAGCTTTTGTGAGCTTCCAAGGCTACAACGGCGATCGCGTACTCTCCATCATGCGTAATGGAGAGGGAAGTATCGATGATGTTAAACTGTTTTTTTACACGATTGCTCAGGGATAGGCAAGGTGCCCCTTTGGGTGTTTTAGAAAGAGAAATATCATGAAAACCGCATTCGGCACCGATTCCGCATCCGAGAGCTTTGGCACACGCCTCTTTCGCAGCCCAAAATCCTGCTGCATTACGAGGATTTTTAATGAGTTTGATTTCGTCGTTTGATAAAAATTTTAGGAGAGCCCGCTCGCCGAAACGCTCGATCAAGCGCTTCATCCGGTCGGTTTTGATAAGGTCGATACCGATCATTCGGGATTATTGAATCACGAAGTCGGTGAAGTAAACGTTTTTAATTTTTCCGTCTTTAATACGTGTATTGATTTCACCGACGATCTGCTCTTTGAGTTTCTCTTTCCCTTTGACCGTCGAGATCTCCTCAAGTGACTTGGAGGTCAGAAGACGGATGATGATATCACGAAGGAGGGGTTTTTTGGCATCGAGTTCGAGTGCCAGTTCTTCCCCCTCAATTTCGAGGTTCAATTCCACTTTAAGATAGCGTCGTCCGCTCTCGGAGAGGAGATTGACGGTGAAAATATCGAGCGGGTACATAATACCGACTTCCGTAGAAACCTCGCCGTGAGAATCTGACGCTTCAGCAGCATGTTCTTCATCGCCTCCTTTTTCTTCATGAGCCGGTGCTTCTTTATGCGTTCCGGATTGTGCTTCGGCGTCATGGTTTCCCATCATCATAGCGACGATCACACCGCCGATGGCTAGGATCAGTACCAATACGACAATGATGATGATTAAGACGAGATTACCCGATTTCTTCTTCTCTTCCGAACCTGCTTCTTTCTCTTCGTGCTCTTTTTCAGCCATCCGTTGCCCCTTTAGTCAAAATTATGGTTTTATTCTACCAAGTTATCGATGAATTTTTTATTTTTTTTCGTGTACTCCTCGTAACTGCGCTTCAAGTTCTTTTTTTTGTTCGGCGATGATCGTGTAGGCTTCTTTCAGTTTTCGATTCATCTCTTCGAGTCTTTCATGGTATTGTCGGGCAACTTTACGATCTTCAATCCGTTGGGCGTATTTATACAGCAGTTCCAGCAACGGCTCATATTCGATCGGTTTGACTAAAAAGCTGTCGATTCCCAGTTCGATGAGACTCAGTAAGCGGTCAGAGTCGTTATAGGCCGATAGGATAATAATGATTTGATCGGGACAAATTTTTCGGATGTGAGAAATCAGCTCCATTCCGTTCATTATCGGCATTAGTATATCGGTAATGACGATATCGACACACTGCTTATGCTCTTCTTGATATCGTGTGTACAGCTCGATTGCCTCTTGTCCGTTGGAAGCTACGAGGAGCGTACCGAAAAATTTTTGGAACAAATCGGCACTGCAGGGTCGGAGCGCTTCATCGTCTTCGACGTATAAGAGTGAGAGATTTTTGGTGTATTGATGGACAAGGTGTAAATCGATCGCCACTTGAATTCCCATATTTTTAGCTAATTTAGGGAGAGTATAACAAATAATGGTTAAATTTAGGGTAGAATTGTTGAAGAAACTCAGGAGTTGGATGTATGCCTTTTAGCCGTCAGTACACGATCACAGAGACCCTTTCAGAAAACCTTCATACTGCCGTTTATCGAGCCAAGAGGATGAAAGACGGCTCCAGCGTCATCGTCAAGATGCTCAAAAGTTCATACAAAGAGGAGAACCGTGTTGTTCCGTTTGTCAACGAACATCACATGCTCTCCTTGCTTCGATCGGAGAAAGTAGCCAAGATCATCGATTCGATCAATACTCCATCGGAACGTATCCATATTTTTGAAGATATTGGAGGAAAAACGCTTCACGAATATCTTCTGATGGGCGACTTTAGTTTATCCGAGGCTCTCTACATTTCGATCGAGCTGTGTAAGATTGTTGCATACCTTCATGCAAAAAAAGTTGTCCATACCGATATTAATCCTAAAAATATTCTCTATAATCCGCAGTCTCGGCGGCTGCGATTGATCGATTTTGGGTATGCGATTATAGAGAGCCATTCTAAAAATATTTTTTATCCCCCTTCTCAGCGTTCTGACAACCTGTTTTACATGGCTCCCGAACAAACCGGAAAAACGGTTCAAAAAATCGATCATCGTACCGACTTGTATAGTCTTGGGATGAGCATGTATCATCTGTTTTCAGGTGAATTGCCGTTTTCCGGTTCACAGCGGGAAGATTTGATTCACAAACAGCTGGCAATGGTACTTCCCTCGCTCGATACGCTCGGAAAATTCATCCCTCAAGTGATCTCCGCGATCGTCCATAAACTGATCGAAAAAAAACCGGAACATCGGTATCAGAGTGTGGAAGCATTGCTGTTCGATCTCGAAAAATGTCAAAAAGAGTTGAATAAAAGCGGTGAAATTGTCAGCTTTGAAATTGCTACTATGGATCGTCCGTCGTTTCGAATCGGCGAAGAGCTTTACGGAAGAGAAAAAGAGCTTGAAGTTTTAGGGCATTGTGTTCATAAAGCGTTAAGTCCTTCTGCTACTCGTGTGCTGATATCGGGTCCTTCGGGGATCGGAAAAACTCGTTTGGCCGAAGAGTATATCGCTGTGCTTCAACCGCTTGAAGCACAGCTTATCCGCAGCAAGTTCGATCAGTTTCGAAGCCCGCTTCCTTATGCTGTATTCAAAGATATTTTTGAACAATTCCGGATCGCATGGCTCAGTCAAAAAGAGGGAACCAAATTTCCGTTGGATGATAACAGTGCGGAGGTATTGCGCCAGACGTTTCCCGAACTTAAAGCGCTTCTTCCTAAGGAAAAAAAGACGTATCACCGTTCGACGTATGATTTCCATCATCAGCTTATTTATGCGGTGACCGAATTATTCCATCATGCAATCTCTCGGGAGTTTCCGATTGTGTTATTTATCGATGATCTTCAGTGGGCGGATCAGTCTTCCATCGAGCTGATGGAGCATCTACTCGATGCTCATGAGAGTCCGTATCTCCATTTTATCGGGAGTTATCGCGATACCGAGATCGAACGCAATCTATTGGCACGAAAGATGGTACAGCAGATTCAAGCATCTCCCGTCGGAGCGGTAATGCTTCGTCTCGAATCGCTCTCCTTGGATAAGATTGATGAGATGGTAGGTCATTTACTGATGCGAGAAGGGAAAGAGGTACGGGAACTCGCCACAATCTTAGAGAAAAAAACAGGGGGGAATCCCTTTTACCTCAAAGCTTTTTTGGAACATTTACTGAAAACCGAAGTCTTGGTGTATGTTCGCGGAAAATGGAAATTTTCGATCGAAGAGGTAGTACAAACCACACTCAGCATCAATATAGCTGAGTTGATCAGAGAGAAATTCAACCATCTGACATCGGATGAGAAAAGGTATCTTCAGTATTTGACGTTGCTGGGTGAGGGGGGAAGGCTAAAAGAGACCTTTGATGCCATGACCTCGTTTAATCAGCTCAACATTCATATGAAACGGCTGGATAGCGAAGGATTTATTGAAATTATCAACGGAAAATATAAATTTATTCATGACCAGATGCAGCAATATGTCTATTTGACGTTGAGCAATGAGATGAAACAAAAAATTCATCTCCAAATCGGCCGCTATTTGGATCAAAAGCACAAAGGAGAGGATCGGGACGTCATTACGATTGTTTCTCATCTTAACAAAGGGTATCCTGCCGATAAATTTCCGAAAAAACTGTACGTGATGAATCTGGAAGCACTGGAAATGATGTTGCAACGCAATGCCTATATCCGGGCATTACGAGAAATACGATGGATGGAAAATCATGAGTTCGAAGCACATTTGACCCGTCATCACCCCTCTTTGGGATGGCGGCTTGGAATACTCAAAGCCAGAGCGTTTTATCTCAACGGAGAGTTTGAAGACGCGGCTGAGCAAATCAGTCGTCTGAGCGTGATGGCACAGACACCTGAACAAAGGCTAGCGTGTTTTCATCTGTATAAAGATTTATGCGTTACCGAAGGGAAAGGGTATGTTCCGCTTCTTGAATACGTCACCGGATTGTTTAAAGAGCTGGGGTTGATACTCCCCTCATCGGAAAAAGAGATGGAAGAATCCCTCAAGGAGTTGCATGAAAGGATTGCATCTCATCCCAAATACGCTCATCTAAAACAACTTTTAGCGATCCCCCCTCTCAAAAAAACGGTACATAAACGGGTCATGGATCTGTTGGTCGAAGCGTGGGAGGTTGGATACTATCTATCGGATGTCAAGTTGATGCAGTGGATGTATCTTACGATCATCGACTACTCACTCCGATACGGGCATACCAGTGCGTCGGCGTTTGGATACGTTCTCTACGGCGCTTGGTTGGTGAGTGAACAGGAGTATAAAAAAGGGTATGAATTCGGTCAATTGGCGCTCAATATCAATCACCGTTTCAATGATGCGGTGATGTTGCCGAAAGTGCATAATTTTGTGGCCAATTTCATCAGCCCTTATACGAAACTGTGTGCCAAAAACATCCCTTTATATGAAAAAAGTCTTGCGCAATCGCACATTAACGGGGATATCGTATTTGGAACATGGGCCAATTTTTTGATGCATTTGTCACGCTACTTTTCAGGCGATTCCCTTGATATTTTAGCTTCGGACATGGTACATCGAAGTTCCTTCCTGCTTAATTCGGGCGATCAGAAAATGATCAAAATCTTTATGTTTCTTTCTCATATGGTTCATGCCCTGCAGGATGTGCATACGGAACCTTTTGAAGAAGAATCGATGGTGCTGGAGTGGGAACGGGAGAAATTTTATCCCGGATTGGCATGGTATGCGGTGCTTAAAGCCCAAAATGCTTTTTTAAACGGTGCGTTTGAATCGGGGCTTCGTTATCTGGAACGGCATATCCATTCGGAAATGAACGAAGTGATTATGTTCCCTAAAATTCGTCTCCATTTTATTCGGGCATTATTGCTTTTAGGGGTCGATATGCCCCTTAGCGAAACGCAAAAAACCGTATTGGAAGGGGATATTGCTTTCTTTGATGCCGTCTTTGCAATGTCACCGAGCGAATTCAAAGGGGCAAGGCTTATATTGCAGGTCGAGCGGGAAAAAGAGACGAAAGGGGTTTGGAAAACGTCTGAGGGGTATGATGCGGCGCTAGGCGAAGCGAAAAAAAGCAAGAATTATTTTCATATCGCCGTTGCCGGACTGTGTGCCGGTCGATTTTGGAAAAAATTGGGATATTCGGATATGAGCCGATTTTATCAAAACGAGGCGATTGTCGGGTTGAACCAATGGGGGGCGTATGCCCTCGCAGATCGGTTAAGAGAGGGGCGTAAGGATAAAAATCGCTCAAGCGACGAATTGAAGCAGGAGGATGAATTTAATTATCAAACGATTATCAAATCGTTTAGCGCCCTTTCTAAAACGATTAATAAAACGGAGCTTGTCAAGACGCTGCTTCAGCTTATTTTAGAACATGCGACTGCGAGCCGCGCTGTTTTGATGTTTAAAGAGCGGGGTGAATTTTTGGTTTATGCGGATCTTGACTTCAAACAAGGTTCGACTGAAATAACCGCCTATCCTTTGGATGAGTATCCGAATATCCCTAAATCAATGATCCGTTATGCGATCAATACGTCGGAGACAATTATCAGCGATGAGCCTTGTAAGACCGGAAAATTCCGAAACGATGAATACATTCGAGCGCATATACCCGCGTCATGTATGGTTTTGCCGGTAATGTTGGAGGGGGAAGCGAGCGGCGTTCTTTATCTCGAAAACCGTGAAATTGCGACGCCGTTATCGGCCGAATCGATCAAAACGCTCGAATTGCTCTTAACGCAAACCGCAATTATCTTCAAGAACGCGGTATTGTTCGAGGAGAGCAAACAGGCTGAAGAGGAGCTCAATAAAGCCCAGGAGATCTCCAAAGTAGGAAGTTGGAGATTTAATTCCCAGACGCAAAAAATCCAGTGGTCGGCGGAGACGTACCGTATTTATGAAATCGAGCCGTACACGATAGAGATTACGAACGAGTGGTTTTTTCAGCATTTGCGCCTAAAAGATCGAGCCTATATCCAAGAAGCGGTCGAGATGGCTATGAATCAGGAAAAGTCGTATGATATTATCCACCCTATTATCACCGTGAAGGGGAGAGAGAAGATCGTTCATCAGCGTGCCGAAGTCTTTTGGGAGGGAGAGGTGCTGATGATGGCGGGGACGATTCAAGATGTCACCGAATCAAAACAGGCCGAAGAACTTATCGCGTGGCTCTCTCAGGTGGTCAATCAAAACCCGTTTTCCACCATCATCACCGATACGAGCGGAAGAATCGAATACGTTAATCCGCAGTGTTTAAATATGACCGGTTTCTTTGAGCATGAACTGGTTGGGAAAAAAATGAGTATTTTTCGCTCAGGCGTCCATTCGGAAAGTTTTTATGCCGGTTTGTGGAACACCATATCCAAAGAGAAAAAGTTGTGGCAGGGGACGATCGTCAATCGGATTAAAGATGGTACATTTATCGATTGTGCTTCGACCATTTTCCCTATTTTTGATCATAATCGCATCATCACGCACTATGTGACGATTCAAGAAAACGTCACGGAGCGGAATATGAAAGACAAATTGTTTATTATGCAAACACGTCAAGCACAGATGGGAGAGATGCTTTCGATGATTGCCCATCAGTGGCGTCAGCCTCTCGCCGTGATCGGAACATTGCTGAATAAAGAGCGGGTAAATTTGGTCTTACATGAGCCCAATGTCGATGAACTGATGCAAAATTTTGACGATATTGAGTATCAGGTACAGCATCTCTCCCGTACGATTAGCGATTTTCGAGATTTTTTCAAACCCGACAAAGAACAAACGACGACTAAAAATTCGCTGATTGTGGCAAAATCGGTAGCGCTCCTCGAACACATGCTCAAACAAAAAAATATCATTCTGACGCAGTCGCATGAGAACGATGAAGAGTATAAAACGTATGAACATGAGATGGTACAAGTACTGTTAAATCTGATCAAAAATGCGCAAGACGCGTTTGAAGATAAAAACATCATGGATCGTCATATCATGATCCAGACATCACAATATCGCGGATATTCGATCATCACGGTGGAAGATAATGCCGGAGGAGTCAGCCCAAGCGTCCATGAAAGCCTCTTTTTACCCTATGTTACGACGAAAAACGAGCAAAACGGTACAGGGCTTGGACTTTATATGAGTAAAACGATCGTCGAGGATCACTGCGGTGGACAATTAACCTTTCAAAATACGGATCACGGGGTAAGATTTACGATCAAACTTCCCCTAAAGGGTGAGCATGACTGATACGCAATGGATACAAAAAATGTTTGAAGAGTGCGGATCGCTAAACCTTCTTTATGTGGAAGATGATAAAGGATTGGCTCAAAGTTCGGAAGAGCTTTTAAAACCTTTTTTTGCTTCGATGAAAGTGGCATCTAATGGCAAAGAGGGGCTCGAAGCGTATCAAAGCGGCTCATACGATATTGTGATTACGGATATCATGATGCCGATCATGGACGGTAAGGAGATGGCTCGAGAGATTAGGAGTCTTAACCCCGATCAAGCCATCATTGTGATGTCGGCGTATGAAGACGTGAACCATTTTAGGGATTTGATCGATATCGGTATCAGTAAATTCATCTCGAAACCGCCGGCGTTTCAGCAGTTGATGAACAGTATCGTCACGACGGCGACGGAAGTCAATAACCGAAAAAAGGTAGCGCAGATCTCTGCTGAACTTAAACAGGATTTAGCGGAGAACAAAGAACTGTTACGGCGCATCATCGATACGGTTCCGGTTCGGATCTTTTGGAAAGATCGGGATTTTCGCTATTTAGGATGCAATACTCTGTTTGCTAACGATGCAGGGGCACGATCGCAAGAAGAGATGATCGGTAAAAGTGATTTCGAGATGCCGTGGCATACCCATGCGCAGTTGTATGTCCAAGAAGACGCTGAGGTGATCGAATCGGGAAAAGCAAAACTGCATTACGATGAAATACTGCCGCTTCCCGATGGGGATTTCCTTTCGTTATCGATGTCCAAAGTCCCTCTGCGTAATGAAGCGGGGGAGATCGTAGGCGTTTTGGGAGCCTACAGCGATATTACCGAACAGCGCAAGGCGATGGAAGCGCTCCAAGAAGCAAAAAATTCGCTGGGATACCAAGCGGAACACGATGCTCTGACGGGACTCCCTAATCGGGTACTGTTTTTGGATCGGCTCCGTCAGGCGATTAAAAAAGGGGTTCGCAACGGCAAGCAGGCGGCGATCATCTTCATGGATCTGGATCGGTTTAAAGAGATCAATGATTCGCTCGGACATGATGCGGGTGATCGGATCGTTCAGCTTCTAGGGGAGCGTCTTATTCATGTGTTGAGAGAATCCGATACCGTTGCGCGTTTTGGAGGAGACGAGTTTACGGTTCTCATCGAATCGGTTTCTCATATCAGCGAAATTATTGAGATTATGCATAAAATCATGCTGATCATGGATGAGCCTTTTGAGGTGGAAAGTCATCATCTTCATCTGACATTGAGTGCGGGGATCAGCGTCTATCCGGGGGATGGGATAGAACCGGAGGTGTTAATCCGGAATGCCGATACCGCGATGTACAAGGCAAAAGAAGAGGGGAGGAACGCTTATCATTTTTACACCCAAGAGATGACGGAACGGACGATGAACCATCTGTTGATGGCCAAAAAAATCCGTGAAGCGATCGATAACGAGGAGTTTGTTGTCTATTATCAGCCTCAGATCAATGGGAATGATGGAAAATTGATCGGTATGGAGGCGCTGGTGCGCTGGAAGCATCCTAAAGAGGGGATGATCTCTCCGGCTGAATTTATCCCGATTGCCGAAGAAGCGGGACTCATCGATAAAATCGGAGAGATTGTTTTCAAACAAGCCGCGCGTCAGATTACACAGTGGTATGCTCTGGGATACACGCCCGGAAGGGTGGCCATCAACCTCTCCACCGTTGAACTTCAAAAAGAGAATTTTGTAGAGATTATCCAACAACGCTTGAATGACACGGGATGTAAGACGGAATGGATCGAACTTGAGATCACCGAAGGCTATACCATGAAGCACCCGAATGAAGCGATTTCGATGCTCCAGCAAATATCCGATTTGGGGATTCATCTCTCGATTGATGATTTCGGTACCGGGTATTCGTCACTCTCATATCTTCAAAGACTTCCGATTCATAAACTGAAAATTGATCAGTCGTTTGTCCGTAATATTCCCCAAAATAAAAACGATGCAGCCATTATTTTATCGATTATATTTTTGGCTAAAACGATGCGTTTCGATGTCATTGCCGAAGGGGTGGAAACGGCCGAACAAGAGCAGTTCTTACGCTCCAAAGGGTGTGAAAAAATTCAAGGTTATCTCTACTCCAAACCCTTAAGTGCGGAAGAGATGGAAGAGTTTATGAAAGTGCATAGCTAATAAAGTATGCGCATTTTTTGAGCGTATTTTTAGATCAAAAAGTCAACAATCTATGTTAAAATATAAGGATAAAATGAGATAACTAAAAGAGGATCGTATGAAAACGCTTGAAAAAACGATTCTCTTCTTCTTTATCGGCTTCTTCTTACACACTTCGTTGGAGGCTAAACCCACATTGGCGCTGGGAACTTCCTATTACGAACCTATCACGACCCCTGCCAAAGACGGAGTACTGGATTTGGTTTATCAAGAGTTGGGTCGGCGCTTAGGTATCAGTATTACGGTTGATCGGTTAGAGACAGCCGAGAGGGTATTGGTGAATGCCAACAGTGGTCTTAGCGATGGTGATGTGGGGCGTATCGCCGGGCTTGAAAATCAATATTCCGGGTTGATTCGGGTTCCTGTCCCTATCTATCATTATGAAATGGCGGTTTTTTCCAAAAAAATCAATTTTAAAGTTGCAGGCAAAGAGAGCATTATGCCCTATGACATTGGATTACTCAGAGGATGGAAGATACTTGAACGTAGTGCCGAGGGAGCCCACTCTGTTACCAGTTTGGAAACCGCTGAACAGGTTTTCACGATGCTTGATCGGGGGCGGATCGATATTGCATTATTTGAAAAATCGCAAGCTATGCCGGTACTAAAAAAAATGGGCTTAAGAGAGATTAAAGCATTAAAACCGAATTTACTGGAGGGTGAGTGGTATTTATATCTCAACAAAAAGTACAAACCGCTCATTCCTCAAATCACGGCCGAACTCTTAAAAATGCATGAAGACGGAACCATGCGGCGCATTAATGAAAAAGTGAAGCAACACTATGCCTATTAAGCAAAGTGATTGGGGGCAGCTCCTTAAAAAGCCGAGTATAGGACGCCGTTTTGCCTTGGCGATTTTAGCGTTTAGCTCGGTTGTAACGCTTATCTCTACTATTTTGCAACTTGGCATTGAATATCAAAAAGATGTCGGTGAAATCCATGTACGTTTGGATGAAGTTCGTGATGGATATTCACAGAGTCTTGTTAATGCGCTTTGGACGACGAGTCAAGAAAATGTGCAATTACAGCTCGATGGAATTATCAAGCTTCCCGATATGCAATATCTGGAAGTACGATCCGATCGAAATGACGTCGTTGCCTTTTCAGGGGTGAAAAATCCCAACAGTCATGTCATTACGCAAGAATATCCGCTGATATATAACCATCGCGGAAAGATGGTACAGCTTGGTACGCTCCGTGTTGTCAGTACGCTTGATGGGGTGTACGCACGGCTTAAATCAAAAGTTTTGGTCATTTTACTCACTCAAGGGGTAAAAACTTTCTTAGTCTCTCTTTTTATACTCTATTTATTCCATATTTTGGTCGGACGCCATTTGGCTTCTATTGCCCGTTTTTTACTCCTCTCTAAAGAATTGACGGTAGAAGATCCCCTGATACTCGATCGGGAAACAAGTGTGATTACCCAAAACGATGAGCTGGATGCGGTGGTTCATTCCATCAATGAGATGAGAAGCAGATTACGAGACTCATTCTTAGCGATACAAAAGAGTGAAGAAAACCTCTCCATCACCCTTCAATCCATCGGAGATGGGGTTATCGCGACGAATAATCAAGGAATTGTGACGCGCATGAATCCGGTTGCTGAACATTTAACCGGTTGGAGCGTGGCGGAAGCGATTGGCCGTCCGATGAATGAAATTTTTAAGATACTTAATGCCGAGACCCGTGTACCGAGTGTGAACCCTGTCGAATTGGCGATAGCGCAAGGTCATACTGCCGGATTGGACAATCATACCGTGCTACTATCACGAGAGGGGCATGAGTATCAGATTACCGACAGCGCCGCTCCTATCCGCAACAATAAGGGTGAAATTGTAGGGGCTGTACTTGTTTTCAGTGATGTAACGGAGCAGAGGATTAAAGATAAACTGTTTATGATGCAGACGCGCCAAGCCCAAATGGGAGAGATGCTCTCTATGATTTCTCATCAATGGCGCCAACCCCTATCCATCATCAGCGGATTGATGAATAAACAGCGTATTCAGATCGTACTCGAAGAGTACACAACGGATGGATTGATACAAATTATCGAGGATGTGGATGTCCAAATTCAGTATCTTTCCCGTACGATCAGCGATTTTAGGGATTTTTTTAAACCTGATAAAGAAAAGACCTCTACCACCACTACAAGCATGGTGGCAAAAGCGCTGGGACTGATTGGGCATACCCTTAAAAACGAGAATATCGAAGTGATACAAACGCATCTTCATGATGAACCGTATCTGACCTATGAACACGAAATGATACAGGTGTATCTTAATCTGTTCAAAAATGCTCAGGATGCCTTTTCAGAACGTAACATAAGCCATCGTCAGCTGATCATTACGAGTGATCAGAAGGATGATTGCTCGATTATTACGATCGAAGACAATGCGTTAGGGATTCATCCGAGCGTTATGGAAACGTTGTTTTTGCCGTATGTTTCGACGAAAAATCAGCAAAACGGTACCGGACTGGGACTTTATATGAGTAAAACGATCGTGGAAGAGCACTGTCATGGGTCTTTATGTGTCGAAAATACACAACACGGGGCTAAATTTACGATCACACTACCACTGATGAGAGTAAAGACCTAAGCTGGTTTTGGTTACACTTACTTTAGAACTCGTATAAAGGAACTACATGCGTTATCTACTGTCCGGCGCTATTTTACTTTGGATGATGAGCGGGTGTTCCCTAACCACCTACAACAAACCGATCTCCAAAGGGGTGATCGAAAATCGTGATATCGTCATTACCGCTACGGATAAGAGCTTTACCCTTCAAGGGGAGTTTGATGCACCGTTTCAGAGCAATCTTCAGTACAATTCTCTTAAAATACCCGATAACGATTTGTTACAATCTTATAAAGATGCCTTGTATCGAGGGGCGAAACGGGTACGGGTAAAAATACCGGGGTTAGATCATGAGCTTTATGGTATTTTAGCGCTTGAAAAAGCTGACCAAGACGGTATCGGACCGGGAACGCGGTCGTATAAGATTATTATTCCCGAGCCTTACGTCAATGCCGCTAAAAACGGAAAAATTTCCGTCGTGTACGAGTATTATAAGCTCAAGAACGACGGTTTGATTGATATCAGTAAGATCAAAGAGCGTTCATGGATGTTGTGGCTCAGCGATCAGGATGTTTTTCAATGAAATTGGCAATGCAACTTCTGATCGGGATCGGTCTGTATGGAGCCGATCTCATTCACATCTCCAATGATGCGTCGATTCCACAGCTGAAGGGATTGAGCCAAAAATATCAGCAGCCTCTGTTCATACAAGGAGAGAAAGTCTATCTGATCCCCTCATCGTGTCGCATGGATCGTTATTTCGGCGGTACGTCGAACGGGGTATTGACATTGGTACAAGCGCCGAGCCATACGGAAGCGATCGTCATGACGCAAGAAGTATTTGAAGCCAAAGAGAGTACGCAAATCGTCCAAAAAATAGAACAAGAAAAAAATTTTGCGATTGCCGAAGCAAAAATTTCGAGAGCGTTTTTAGAAGATAAAGAGGGGAGAGGTTTTGGGGGTGCGAGTCAGGTACCGCTTGATTTTTCTTCCGAAAAAGTTCAAGTGCTTCAGAACGCCTCTTCTCAGGTTATTCCTGCACCGATCAAATCGGTATCGCTTAGTATCGATACGGTTCCCCAATGCACTCTGCTCGAGGATGGATCGGGATACCGAATCGAGTCGCCGCATAGTTTTTCGATTTACCGCAGCGGTAGCGTCGAAAAACTGATCAATAATACGGTTCGTTACGAGTAAAGGGGGTGGGATGGAGACGATTTTAGCCCATATCGGCCGCCCGTTTATTCGCCTTCTTGAGGTCATAGAGCAGTTCGGAGTTTTTGTGCTGTTTCAGCTTCGACTCATTCCCTTGTATCCGCAGTTGGTGCATCGTCCGAAAATCGTCTTAACTCAGATTGATCGGATCGGGTTTGGGACGATCGGTGTCGTGTCGCTTACGGCTCTTTTTACGGGGATGGTTGTGGCGATCCAGCTTTATGGCGGATTTCATCGATTTGGAATCGACAGCTTCATCGGTTATACCGTCTTTTTATCGATTACCAAAGAGCTAGGGCCGGTTTTCGCTTCGCTGATGCTCATCTCACGATCCATCAGTGCGATGGCCGCGGAGCTGGGAACAATGCGGGTCAGCGAGCAGATTGACGCGATTGAGATTTTAGGGGTCGATTCCAAAGCCTATTTAATCACCCCCCGTATTTTTGCGACGGTGATTTCACTCCCGTTGCTCGTCATCTGGTTCGATTTTATCGCCATCGGAGCGTCGTATCTGATCTCGACGGAAGTTTTGGGGATCAATCCCATCGCCTATCAGGATATTTTGATGCGCTTAGGGGAGTTTGATGATATTATGACCGGAGTGATCAAAGCGGCGGTATTCGGATTTGTGGTCAGCTCGATTGGTAGCTATATCGGTTTTCATACGAGTGGCGGAGCTCGTGGTGTGGGACAATCGACGATCAATGCCGTCGTCTATTCGGCTGTCGCGATTTTTATCGCGAATTACTTCCTCTCCTCACTCTTTTTATACCTCGACTGGTAAGCTTCGGGCTTACCGATTAAAACCACTCTAAAAGTTTACTCACTTCATCGATTTCATAGCATTTCATTGCCGTTTTTTCGAGCGGTTTTTTCGGGATCAGCGCTTTGGTGATCTGCTGGGACGCGGCTTCTTTTAGGCGTTGATCGAGCTGAAATACTTCACGGATATCGCCGACGAGAGAGACTTCGCCGATAAAGACCGTCTCTTTGGAGATGGCACGGTTGCGAAAACTGCTGATGATGGCGGCGAGGATCGCCAGATCGGCAGAAGTTTCGGTGATTTTGATCCCGCCGGTGATGTTGATAAAGACATCGTAGCTGTTGAGCGGGATTTCGAGTTTGCGTTCCAGTAGGGCAAGGAGCATGTTGAGGCGGTTGTTTTCAAATCCCGTCGCTTGACGTTTTGGATTAGGGGCATGGGTATCGCTCACCAGCGCTTGAACCTCGAGGACGATCGGGCGCGAACCCTCCATGATGACGGTAAGCGCTGAGCCGCTTTGGGATTTGGAGCGGTTAAAGAAGCGCGATGAAAGGTCTTTGGCCGAAACCAGACCGTCATTACGCATCTCGAAGACGCCGATTTCGCTCGTGGGCCCGAAACGGTTTTTGAATCCGCGTAGTATTCGCAGTTCATGCGAGCTGTCCCCTTCGAAATACAAGACGACATCGACCATGTGTTCCAGCACCCTTGGACCCGCGATGGAGCCCTCTTTGGTAATATGGCCAATGATGAAGATGGCGATTTTTTTCTCTTTGGCAATCCGCATGAGATCAAATGTGATTTGGCGCACCTGCGTCACCGATCCGGGTGCTGAGGCGATGGTTTCGGAGTAGAGGGTCTGGATCGAGTCGATAATGATGCACTCGTATGCGCGCTCATGTAGTTCGGCCAAGACATGTTCGAGCCGTATTTCAGCCTGAAGGTAGAGATTATCGACATTGGCGCCCAGACGATTGGCTCGGAGTTTGATCTGCCCTTCGCTCTCTTCGCCTGATACGTAGAGGACGTTGCGGTTTTGTTTGGCGAGGTTGGAGCCGATTTTGAGCAGCAGGGTCGATTTTCCCACCCCTGGGCTTCCGCCGATGAGCACCAACGAACCGGGAACGATCCCGCCGCCGAGGACCATGTCGAGTTCGGCGTCATCGCTGCTGTAGCGCTCGGTCGTCTCTTCGATGATTTGAGTGATCTCTTTGGCCTTATTGGTACTCGACGGCGAGCTTGAAGAGGTGATTTTGATGATCTCTTGCTGTTGCTCATTGAGCTCGACAAAACTGTCCCATCCACCGCAGTTTGTACATTTTCCCATCCATTTTGGGGTGGTGAATCCGCAGTGCTGACACTCAAATAGGGTGGTTTTTTTCTTGGCCATTATTTTTGGATTTCTTCCCCATAAATCGCATCAAGAATACCATCCACAAATTCGTATTTATCAAATGGTATCAGATGCTCCGGCTGTTCACCGACGCCGATGTAGAGGATCGGGAGAGAGAGAGCGTAGGCGATGGAGAAGACCGATCCCCCTTTTGCCGTACCGTCGAGTTTTGTGATGATGATCCCATCGACGCCGACCATCTCGTTAAACGCTTTGGCCTGAGCGATGGCGGATGAGCCTTGCGTACCATCGAGTATGAGGATTTTATGGTGCGGCGAGCCGGTATGGGCTTTTTCACAGATGCGGACGATCTTTTTGAGCTCGTTGCCCAGATTGGTCTGAGTATGGAGCCGTCCGGCGGTATCGATGATCACCTGCTCGAATCCTCGCGCTTTCGCCGATTCGATGGTGTCATACGCTACGGCGCTGGGATCATGCCCCTGACGCGACGCGACGATTGGGACGTCGAGTTTGTCTGCCCAGCGGGTGAGCTGCTCGATTGCGGCGGCGCGGAAGGTATCACCCGCACCGAGGATGACACGCTCGCCGTTGTCTTTGAACTTTTGCGCCAGCTTCGCGATGGTCGTGGTTTTTCCTGCACCGTTGACCCCGATGATAAGCGAAACAGTCGGTTTGTTTGGATTTGTCGGCAGGGTGTTTTGGGCGTAACTGAGGGTGGAGAGGAGTTTGGATCTGAGCTGTTCTCGGGTAATTGCGTCTTGGTAAATTTCGCGCATGATGATCTCGACGAGATCGTATTCCACATCGGCTTCTAGAAGGATGCTTTCGAGCTCGTCTTTCGAGATCGTCGCTTTTTTTTCAGGTAAAACCGCCGAAATGGCCTCAACGGTTTTCTGTAGCCCTTTTTTGATAAAAGAGAACATGGTTATTCTCCGAGCGCTTGAGCGATATCGTGATCGATGATCTCTTCTTGGGTTGCTCCGGCGTAGTGGGTGACGTATTGACCGTTTTTATAAAGAACCATCAGGGGAATCGGGAACTGCTGCCCCACACCGATGGTCGAAGCGATCGAGCGCGAAAGGGCTTGATTGTCCCCTTTGTTCGTCATCAGGTATTCGCCTTGGAACTCTTTTTTAAAATCTTCGAGGTTGGCATTACTCACGTCATCTTCGATGGTGATGCCGATGACGACCAATTTATCCCCGTATTTTTTCTGTAAATTTCCTAAATGGCGTACTTCGGCACGGCATGGGGGACACCACGTGGCGAAAATATCGAACAAGACGATTTTATCTTCTCCGATGTCGAGCGTGAAGTTGGTTCCTCGTTTCTCGACGGTGTAGTTTTTCCCCGCAGTATCCATCAATTTGAATTCAGCAGTCGAGACCATCGCCTCTTCGGGAGTCTCTTTGTCATCGCATCCGCTAAGCAAGAACAAGGTAAGCAGAGGTATAATAAGTGAGAGATAGCGCATTAAAAGTCCATTGTATTAGAATGATCTGATTATAACGAAGAAAGGGTAAATATGACCAAAAAAGAGTTTCGTACACTCTGTAAACAGCGTCTTAAAACCCTTCCTGCTTCCACAAAAACGTATCGTAATGCCCGCGTCAATTTTTATCTTCAAAGGATTTTGAACCCTTTCTCCTCCGCGCGAATTTTAGGTTATTGGCCGTTTGGATTTGAAGCGGATATTCGAAAAACGCTATGGAAATTGCGAGCAAAACATAGGATCTTTTTGCCGTTTATGGATGACGTCAGTTTCAAGATGGTACCATTGAGATTGCCGATGGAACATAAGGCTTTTGGGATTTATGAGCCTCGGAATTCGAATTTAGATATTAAATTAATTGATGTAGCTATTGTTCCCGTCGTGGGCGTGGATGGATCCGGACGCCGAATCGGTTTTGGCAAAGGAATGTATGATCGATTTTTTCCCACACTCAAGTCTAAACCTCTTACCCTTTTTATTCAAGCCGGCGCGTGTGTGACACCGCTGCATGTAGGTGATGATTATGACATACGGGGTGATTACCTGATCACGCCTCGCGGGATCCGTAGATTGAAGGAACATAATGTTAAACGAACTACTTCTGGGCGGCGCTGGAGCGGCTTTAAGCGGAGTAGTCGGATTTTTAATTTCAAAAAAGATTTCATCTGCTCACTTTGATCTGTATGTGGCGCAGGCAAAAGCCAAAGCGAGCGTCATCGAAGCGGAAGCACAAATCATTTTAGAACGTGCGAGTAGCCGTTCACAGGAGATGGAAAAAGAGTCTCAGCGGCGTTACGATGAGACATTGGAACGTGTGAAGCTTGAGGTAGCCGAGCATGAAGCCAAAGTGCAAAAGCTGGAGAAAGAGTTTGAGCTGTTCCGCACCAAAGAGACAGCGGAGTTGAATACTCAGCGAAGCGCGGTTGAAAACAGCCGTCTCAACCTTGAACGGCACGAAAAAAATTTAGAGAAATTAAAAGACGACTATTTAGCCAAACTTGATCATCTGCACGATGTGATCGAGGGGCGTGCGCTTCTTTCGGCGCAAGAGGCGAAAGAATTGCTATTGGAAAAAGTAAAAAAAGATGCCCGATCGGAGCTTTCTCGCAAGCTTCGCGAACTTGAAGAACAGACCAAAGATCAGTTGCGACGCAAGGCTAACTATATTTTGGCGCAGGCGACGTCTCGTTTTGCCGGTGAGTTTGCGACGGAGCGGCTGGTGAGTGTGATCCATCTCGAGAGCGACGAGCTTAAAGGGCGGATTATCGGAAAAGAGGGACGAAATATCAAAAGCCTCGAGATGATTTGCGGGGTCGATATCATCATCGATGAGACCCCTAACACGATCATTGTGAGCTGCTTCAACCTCTATCGTCGCGCCATTGCGACAAAGACGATCGAATTGTTGGTGGAAGATGGCCGTATTCAGCCTGCTCGTATCGAAGAGATCCACCAAAAAGTGACGGACGAGTTCGAAGATGCGATCATGCGAGAAGGGGAAGAGGTGGTATTCGATCTCGGTCTTGGAGGGATGCACCCTGAACTGATCCGCTTGGTCGGACGACTCCGATACCGTGCGTCGTATGGGCAGAATGCACTGGCGCACACGCTCGAAGTGGCGCATCTTGCCGGACTTATGGCCGCAGAGATGGGGGGAGATGTCCGGCTTGCAAGACGCGCTGGATTGCTCCATGATATCGGAAAATCGCTTACCCATGAGGGGATGGGGAGCAACCATGTGGAGCTGGGAGCCGAAGTGTGCCGTCGCCATGGTGAAGATCCGGTTGTGATCAATGCGATCTATGCGCATCATGACCAAGAGGAGATGAAGAGCATAGAGTGTGCGGCGGTGTGCGCCGCCGATACCCTATCAGCCGCCCGTCCGGGTGCTCGGCGCGAAGTGTTGGAGAGCTTTTTGCGGCGTGTCAGCGAGATCGAAGAGATCGCCACCAAAAAAGAGGGGGTCAAACAAGCCTATGCGATTAATGCGGGAAGAGAACTGCGTGTCATCGTCAATGCCGAATGTGTCAATGACGATGAAACTTACTATCTGGCGCAGGAAATCGCTCAAGAGATCTCCCATCATGTCCAATTTCCCGGGGAAATCAAAGTCAGCGTTATCCGTGAAAGCCGAGCGGTAGAGTACGCCCGCTAAAGATTAGCGGTCGAACGGCTTGGGGATCTCCACGACGATCATGCCCCGTAAATCTCCCATTTTGTAACCGGTCGCTTTATCTTTCGGATAGGCGGCACTGATCGCTTTACCCAGTTCCGAGCTTGCATCCACATTTCCATGACATTTCAAACACGCTTCATTGTTGATCACAAGCGGTTTATAAAACGTCTCTCCCCCAGCGGAGGCTCTTATTGCATACGGAGGAAGCGGTTGTTGGGCAGAAATGAGTGCTTCCCACTCTTTAAGAAGCGCTTTTTCTTGTGCTGAGGCGCCGTTGGAAGGATTACGCTCTTTGAGAGAGACTCTTTTGAGTGTGTAACCGCCCGAAGCATCCGAGACCTCTTTCGTCAATTTGATCGCATTGGCCGAACAAAATCCGAGCGCCGTAACAGGACCGTGAGCGGCCATGACGCTTTTGAGTTCGCCGCCGAGTTTTTGAATCAGGGCGGCTGAAAGTTTTTCTCCCGTTTGGATACTAGTCGGATTTTCTTGGGCATAGAGGGTGCTCAAGGTGAGGAATGAAGCGAGGAAAAGGGTTGTTTTCATGATGATCCTTTAGGGGTTGGTTTTGCGTTCTAATTCTTCGTGATAATCATTATACGGGTCTAAGTGAAGTAATGCGTGTACCGTATTATCGGGAAATGCGGTATGCAGAGCAACCTCGATTTTGTTGCTTACGAGGTGGGCATCGTAGAGCGAGGTTTTGATCCCCAAGACGATGTGGACGCTGATAAAAATCTCCGAACCCGATTGACGTGTCCGAAGCTCGTGGTAACTGTCGATCGAGCTTTCATTGTCTAAAATTTCTTGAATTTTAGCGACGCTTGTGGGTTCCAGTGCTGCGTCGAGAAGCATCATGATCCCTTGTTTGATGAGCGGATACGCGGAATAGAGCATATACGCACTGATCCCACAGCCCAAAATCGGATCGATCAGGGTAAATTCGGTCAATGAAATAAAGACCAATGAAGCTAAAACGGCTCCGTTGCTGAGTAAATCGGTTTTATAGTGGAGCGCATCGGCTCGAATCACCATATTGCCGGTTTTGTTGGCGACGTAATTCAGAAATAAGACCAGTGCCGCCGTAATGACCAAAGAAGCGATCATCACGATAATGGAAGTTTCCAAATGGGAAATGGCGCTCCCGTGTACCATTTTAGAGATTGCTTCATAGAGGATAAACAAAGCGGAAAGACTAATGATCGTCCCTTCGATGACGGCGGCAAGCGGTTCGAGTTTGCGACGCCCGAAGTTAAATCTTTCATCGGGTTGTTTGTCGGCATTATGAAGCGCGAAATAGTTGAACGCTGAGACGACGAGATCGAGGAGAGAGTCGATGGCCGATGCCAAAACCGCCACCGAGCCGCTGATGACGCCGACACTCAGTTTGAGGGCAACGAGTGTGAAGGCGACGCTGCTCGAGATAAGGGTGGCTTTTTTTTCGATACGCATGGGGGTATTTTAGCCTAAAATCGTTAAAAATAGGTGCCAATTTGGCTATAATCATCCAATTTACTTTTGAGGTGTCTGGTTTGCCTTTATTCCAAAAATCCGTACTACATTCGATCAAACAAGATGAAAGCCTCGTCGCTTTGCGATGGGCGGCGTATCAAAATTATCTGGCGAAAATCGACTTTATCAAGAGCGTCAAAGAGGAGAAATTCCAAGACGGTTTTCTCAAAGATGTTTTTGAAAATTGTTTAGGTTATACCCTGGACAGTACGAACCCCTCAGCGTTTAACTTTGAGAGGGAAAAGAAAAACGAAACCGACGGCAAAAAAGCAGACGGCGTGATCGTCATCGACGGTGAGATCGTCGGGATCGTGGAGCTGAAGGATCAAAAGACCAAAAATCTCGATGCGGTGGAGGCTCAAGCGTTTAACTATCACAACTCTCACAGCAACTCAAAATACATCATCATCTCCAATTTCGACGAACTGCGCTTTTACATCGATAAAAAAACGGCGTATGAAAAATTCAGTCTTTTTAGTCTCACGTATGAGGAGTTTAAAACGCTCCATCTACTCCTCAGCTATGAGAGTATCCGTGACAATGTTCCTCTCAAGCTCAAAGAAAAATCGACCAATTTCGAGCAAACGATTTCCAAAGCGTTATACCGTGATTTCAGCCAGTTTCGCACCCACCTTTTTGATAATATCGTCAAGAATAATTTTGGAAGTGGGGTTTTAACCCCACCATTATGCGGGACTGAAGTCCCACCTCCGTTAGATAAACAAACCCTCCTACGCCTCACCCAAAAACTCTGTGACCGTATCATCTTCATCCTCTTTGCCGAAGATAGAGGACTGCTCCGCGCCAACACGATCAAAGAGATACGGGAACATTTTAAAAATCAGGCGTTTACGACCTACACCCTCTATGATATTTATAAATTCTACTTTCAGGGGATCAGCGAGGGGAACGATAAGCTGGGCATCCCCAAATACAATGGCGGGCTGTTCGCTACCGATGAGCTGTTAGACTCTCTCATCATCGATGACGAATACCTCGATATGGAAGCGCAAAAGCTCTCCGATTTCGATTTCGTGAGTGAAATATCGGTAAACATCCTCGGGCATATCTTCGAGCAATCCCTCACCGATTTGGAGGAGATGAACGCCTCGATCAACGATACCGAATTTGACAAAAAGAAATCCAAGCGGAAAAAAGACGGCGTTTTTTACACTCCCGAATACATTACCCGCTACATCGTCGAAAACACTCTCGGCAAACTTTGCGAAACAAAGAAAAATGAACTCTTTGGAAGTGAGGCTGGGTCTGCCCCTCGGGTATTAGCCTCGCCTATAAATCCCAAAAAATTGACCAAAGCCGAACAGGAGACACTTAAAAAGTTATACGAGTATCGGGATTTCTTGCTAAATCTCAAAATCCTCGATCCTGCATGCGGAAGTGGGGCATTTCTCAATCAGGCGTTGGAATTTCTCATTCGGGAACATCAAAGTCTCGATGAAACCCGCCGTCTCTATGAAAACGAACTATTGAGCCTCTATGATATCGAAGCGAACATCCTAGAGCATAATCTCTACGGCGTGGATATCAATGAGGATGCGGTGGAGATAGCACGGCTCTCATTGTGGCTACGGACGGCGCAAAAGGGGAGGGCGCTTACGAATCTGTCGGATAAGATCAAATGCGGGAACTCTCTGATCGCTGACAAGAGTGTGGCGGAAAATGCGTTTGTATGGGAAGAGGAATTCCCCGAAGTTTTCGCACAAGGCGGTTTTGATGTCGTGATCGGAAATCCGCCGTATGGGGCGGAGCTAAGCGAAGAACACAAAAAATATTTCTATGAGCGTTTCAAAACCGTTGAATATCAGCTTGACACCTACACACTCTTTATGGAAATGCTCTCGCTTTTGACGGTTCCAAAAGGTAAAACGGGCTACATTGTCCCCTCGACGTGGTTAGCACAGAACTATTTTAAAAACCTCCGCCGTTTCCTAATCGAAAATTTTACATTCGATAATCTCATTCTTTTCAAATACAATGTTTTTGAAAACGTCACAGCCGAAACATCAATTTTTATCGCTGAACACTCGATTCCGAATGATGACCAACCAATAGCCTTTTGCGTAGCAAACGAAGTCAATGAGTTTGACCGACTCGCATTTTCCACCGTTCAGCATTCCGAATGGGCATCCAATTACGATAAAGGGTTTAATCTCGCTTTTGACACGGAGCAAACGGCGATTATTCGACAAATGGAAGAAAGAAGCTTAAAACTGGAAGAGATAGCGGACGTAGTAAGCGGTATTACTCCATACAGAGCCGGTAAAGGCATTCCAAAGCAAACAAAAGAAGAGGCAGAAGCACGTATTTACGATGCTGAATATCAAGTTGATGATACCTATAAACAATATTTAGTAGGTAGTGATCTTCAAAAATGTGTTGTTACTCCCAATTCAAAACGATGGATAAAATTTGGAAAAAATTTAGCTGAGCCTAGAGGTGTTTTGAATTTTTTCCAACAAAAAATTGTAGTTCGACAAACAAGTGATATCATTATTTGTGCGGTTGATTATGAGGGCTTTTTAAATCTCAAAAATATCCATAATATTGTTTTAAAATCGACGGAACAACTCTCTTATGAAGCATTGGCGGTTATTTTAAACTCATCGCTTATGGATGTGTATTACACCTATCTTGTTCCTGAAAAAGGGCGAACGTTTGCGGAGGTCAAAGGGGTCAATCTTCGAAAACTTCCTATCCGTATTCCTACCAAAGAGCAAAATGAGACATTGACCGACTTTTATCACAAAATGGCGAAACTCAAAAAATCGTTATCCACTCTTCAAAGTGATTTTAAACTCTATTTGACCACCGTTTTAAGTGTTGCTAAAATCCCAGCCAAACTTGATACCCCTGAAAAAATGAGTTTCGACGAACTCCAAAGCGCCCTCGTTAAACTCAAAGTCGATACAAAAGACATTTCCATCTTCCGCAGTATCAAACAGCTTTACGACGAGATGATGGCATTGCAAAATGAGATTGAGAAATTGGATGGGAAGATTGATAAGGTTGTCAATGAGCTTTATGGAATTGTAAAATAATATATGACAAATTGACAAGTATTCATTCTTGTTAATTAATTTTATTTAAACTTATTAAAAGGATAGATTATATGGCAAAAGCAGAATTTTATGAAATTGTAATCAAAGATAAGAAAGAACAAGCGATAGTTAATAATCTTTCTTTAAATGATGTGATTAGTAGTTATTTAAGAAATAACAATGAAAATGAAAACTTTTGCCAAAATAAGACTTGTGCAGTTATTTTGAATAGTCATTTTGAAAAAAATAAAGATGACATGACCTTTGATTTTGCAAAGCTAACAGACCAAAAAGTAATTAGCACTCTTATTTCACAGCCATCTGAAGCTGAAGATACGTTCCAAGAATACCATAACAAAATTTTAGAAACTACAATTTATAACGAGCATGAAAAGAAAGTGGTATGTGAAATTATATCTCTTAAGCAAAAAGAAGATTTGATTACTGAACTAAAAAATTTGGAGATGGAAAAATTTGTTATTTACAAAATTATTTTAGACTTGAAACTTTTAAAATCAGAAGAACTGACTCTGTTTGAAAATCAGATTATAAAAAGACTAAAAAAAGAAAGTGTTTATTTTAACATTATCGAAAATATTAATAATTCAAAGCATAAATTATTAATATATCAAAATTCGGCAAATGGATTGGATATCAAATATTTAGAAGCTTATTTGAATACTCATTTGTTAATCAGTGAAAACTTCAAAGTTTATTTTCATAAATTATATGATGCAGATTTTATGGATCTACTTCATAATAGTGAATTAAAAAGTTTTATGTTTTCTTATGATGTTGATAATAAAAATAATCTTCTAAATGACAATTTATATAGTCCTTTTTATCAACTTAGTGACATGTTTGGCAGAAATATAACCAAAGTAGAGATCAAGCCTCAAAACAATGAGAGCTTAGATAATAAAAAATTAGTAGATTTTTTTGAATCTGCGACAGAAAAAGGCTTACTGGATAGTTGTGAACTCAAAACTAAAGGTGGTGGAAATAAAAAAATAAATTTAAAAGATAAGAAATTAAATATTGAGTATAGTGAAAGAATTAGTATTGAAAGCCTAGAAGTCGCAGTTACTTTTTTTGAAAGAGCATTCAAAAATAAATTTCATATAATTAAAACACGTTTAGGGTTATGATTATGGAATACTTTTCTGCTATTACAATAAATATAATGTCAAAAATCGGGTTTACACCAATTGTATTGATAGGCTTACTCATAACATCTTTATCACTGATTTTGAATTTAAAAACAACAAACATCTATATTCAAAAGTTTAAAAAACATCAGAATATAGACAAATTTATAAACCTGATTTTCTATACATCATTTATTTTATTATTAATGCTCGCAATATCTATATTATCACAATATTTGACAAATTTTTATCTAAAATTTGCTAGCAGTGCTCTTTTTATTATCATGTTGTTTTATATCATTTATAGCTTGTTTACTATCGTATTTATATTGAAAGAAATTGTAAAAATTTCTTTAAAAAATGAGTGATTTTAATTAGTTTTAGGGGCTAAATGAACATGGCAATATCACTATTTAATAATGCGGTTATTGAGCAACTATCAAAAATTCTTGCAGACACACAAAACGGATTTACTGGATCAGAGATAGGATCACTATTAGCTGAAAGCAACATACCTGATATTGAGCCAACTATTACGAAATGGCGACGCTTGAATACGGCACTAATTCATAAACAAACGACAGATAAGTGTGCTAATAATATCCTGTTTTTTCTCCAAAATGCGTTAAACCCTGCTCGTCATATCAATAACCATCAATGGTTTAATGACACTAGATATGAAATCAATCGTATTTTGAGTTTTGAAGGGTATGAGATTGGTGACAATGGAAAAGTTGTTCAATCAAAAAAAGTAACCACAATCAATGAAGCAACCGCACGTGCACAACAACTGAGAACAGACCTTATAGCTCGAAAAGTTCATCATGATGTATTGCTATTCTGTAAAGAAGAACTTCTCGTTGATAACTACTTTCATGCGGTATTTGAAGCAACAAAAAGTATTGCAGAAAAAATTAGAAATAAAACCGATTTGAATAGTGACGGGTCAGAGCTAGTTGATGAAGCATTCGCATTTAAAAATCAAATTCCTCATTTGGCTCTCAATTCATTAGTATCTGAAAGTGAGCAGAGTGAGCAAAAAGGATTTATGAATTTATTAAAAGGTGTATTTGGCACATTCCGAAACACGACAGCACACGCCCCAAAAATAACATGGAAAATAGCGGAAGAAGATGCTTTAGATATTTTATCAATGATTTCATTGATCCATCGTCGGCTAGACAAAGCGATAGAAGCTAAAAAAATGTATCAAATGCAGTGAGAAAAACGAGAACAGCCAAAACACCGATGAGGGGAAAGCGTGAGTAAACGATGGGAGAGGGAAACTAAATGGCTGTAAAATGGAGTGAACTTTACCGCTGGGCGGTTGTTGAAGTAGAGTTCGGCACACCTAAAAAATACGTAGAGATTCCGCACGATTGTGTCGATGTGATGGGAAAATACCCCTACGGCATCAACACCGATAATGAATTCTCAATGCGCCACATGGCTATCGTTATTTCCAAAAATCTCACCAATAGCTCTATTACCGTCGTTCCGCTCACTGAAACCAAACACGGTGATGCGGAGAACTCTTCGCGTGTGATTCTCGAACATCAAAAATACAAATATTTTCTCTACAAAGATACGACGATTTTGATCGATAATATCGTGACCATTGAGAAAAAAGTGCGAATAAAAAGGATTGTACTCAACTGGGTACCTGAACCGATACGGAGAAAAATCAAAAGAGCGATGTTTGAGAGCTTTAAATAAAAAAGCCCCGCCGAAGCGAGGCAAGACCCCAAGGGTCAAAACAGAATATCTTCCGATACCTATTCGAATATGTAGCTCGGAGTCATACGGCTATGTCAGTCCACAACCTAACCCGATGAAAAATTATAGCATAAATTATTAATCAATTGAGAAAAATGAAAAAATGGGACAGGCTGAATTAAAATGAAGGGGGGCAAGGGGTAAAACCCCTTGGCTACGTCAGGATCACCTGAGCATAGGTGCAAAAATGCACATAAGCAGTATTGCGTACAGAAGCTTATCCATAAAGACCCCCTTGTGATGTATTCTTTGGAGGGCAAAAAAAAAGGCCGAGGGGTAATTACTCCCTCGACCTATGCCGCTCCATTGAATACATCACAAAGCTCTATACGCGAGAAGGATTATAGCATAAAATTAAAAACAACAGAAAAATGTTGATAGTTTGGAACTGCTTTAAAAAAAAAGACAAAAAGGGGACAGGCTGAATTAAAATGAGCCAATAGAAAAACCACAGATATGGTACAATAAAGCATGTAAAAAGGAGAAGGAATGTTAGCATTACCTATATCTGAAAATCAGATCGTTCAACTTATTTCACAACTTGATTTAGCCGCTTTAGAAAAAGTGCGTAAGGCGATTGTCAAAAAAGAAGCGTATTTTAAACGATTTCAAAAAGCTCCTATCAACGAAGTAGTTGAAGATTTTAAAAACGAAGGATACAGCAGTGATTTTTTAGCAGACCTGGAAGAGGGGCTGAAAAAAAGTAGAATGTATCAAAAATGACTATCTTAGAGCTTCGTGAAGATCAATATGATTATCTCAAGCAACATCAGCTCCTAAAAAAATATGAAAAATCCAAACATCTTTTTGAAGAAAATCCCTTTCATCCTTCCCTTAATATGGAACTTTTAGAACCCAAACACAGACTTTTATACTCATTTCGCTTAGATCGAAAATACAGAGCAATTTTCGCTTATGTAGAGAATGAAACCATTACAAATAAGAAAATCAAAGAACACGAACGGAGCCTCATTGAGGATTTGGAATCGTTCAAACGACAAGGAACATCGATAGATAAAAAGGGGACAGGCTGAATTAAAATGAAGGGGGGCAAGGGGTAAAACCCCTTGGCTACGTCAGGATCACCTGAGCATAGGTGCAAAAATAACTGTGTTGCATTTGATTGTTGAATGGGCGAGGGCAAAAAAAAAGGTCGAAGGTAATTACTCCCCCGACCTTATCTTGCCGCTCCATTAACGATACGGAAAGTGATACTAGCAAAAAAATTATACCACAAAAAATAAATAAAAACGATAGTGAGCTAAATTGAAATACGAAGAAAAATAAAAAGAGCGATGTTTGAGAGCTTTAAATAAAAAAGCCCCCCGAAAAAATGGGGACAGGCTGAATTAAATAAGGGGAAAGTGAGAGGAAACGATGGGAGAGAGGCAATAAATGAGTGAACATTTCGACGAATGGAACAGTGTTAAAAAAGAGACGGACACCCTAACATCTCCGATTTTCAAAGAGCGTGAAGTGTACTATATGCGGATGGGTCATAATATCGGGCATGAGCAAAACGGTAAAGGGGATGAGTTCGTCCGTCCCGTCGTCATCCTCAAACGCCTCTCCCGAGAAATGTTTATAGGTATCCCTCTCTCCTCACAAATCAAAAGCGGAAGCTTTTATCATACAGTGAGATTTGCTAAAAACGGTGTGGAAACGATCAATAATGCGATTGTTGCACAAATACGACTTTTTAGCGCACGGAGACTGCTGAACAAGATAGGGATGATTCATAAAGATGAATTTAACGAACTGAAAAAAAGTGTGGCAGATTTGCTGGATTTAACCCCGCCGAAAGAATCGACGGGTCTTCCCGAAGGTAATTAGACGAAAATTATATCGTAAAAAATAAAAAATATGGACTGGCTGAATTAAAATGAGGAAAAATAATGGATATTAACGCAATACGTCAAGAGCGTCAAAAATGGATGACGTGGAAAAACATCGCTCCGCTTCGTGAAGCCCTCCAAAAACTTCCTGCGTACAACGTGACAGTCGATGTGGGTAATACGGTGAGTGTTCAGAGTGGTGAGGCGGTCGATCATGAGCTTATCGAACAGCTTGCACGGATGATGATGCCGTGGCGAAAAGGCCCCTTTGATCTTTTCGGGCTTCATATCGATACCGAATGGCGAAGCGATCTGAAATACAATTTTCTCCGCCCCCATTTTAATCTTACGGGGAAAAAAGTTGCCGATATCGGGTGTAATAACGGCTACTATATGTTCCGAATGCTCGAAGATGCTCCCTCAAAGCTGGTTGGATTCGACCCGTCGGCACTCTTTAAAACCCAATTTGATTTTATCAACCATTTTGTTAAAAGCGATATTGTTTATGAACTGCTTGGAGTGGAGCATCTGCCGTTTTATGAAGAGAAGTTCGACGTCATCTTTTGTCTGGGAGTGCTCTATCATCGCAGTGATCCTGTGGCGATGTTGAAAACTTTGGCGCAAGGGTTGGAAAAAGAGGGGGAAGTTTTTCTTGACACGTTTATCATCGATGGAGATGAACCTGTGGCGCTATGTCCTTCTGAGAGCTATTCGAAAATCAGCAATGTCTATTTCGTTCCGACGCTCAAAGCGCTCGAAAACTGGTGCTACCGTGCGGGATTTAAGGAATTTGAAGTGCTGGGCAGTGTGGTGACGACTTCAGAAGAACAGCGGCGTACGGAGTGGATCGAGTCGCACAGCCTTGAAGATTTTCTCGATCCGGACGATAGTAGTAAAACAGTAGAGGGATATCCCGCACCCAAACGGGGGTATGTCCGACTTAAAAAGGGGAACAGTTGAGCCAAGAATATGATGAAGCCATAGAAGACGAGGTCGTCTCCTTTCTCAATAATCAGCAAAATAATGTGATGACGCATCTAAGTATCAATCACAACTTCAGTGGTGAAGTCGTGAATGTGAGCGAAGGGTATGCCAAGATTGTATTGGAAACGTCTGAGGTGATGCGGGCGGATGATGTAGGACTGGTGCACGGAGGGTTTATTTTCAGTGCCGCCGATTATGCCGCGATGGTGGCGGTGAATGAACCAAACGTCGTGTTGGCATCGTGCAACTGCCTTTTTTTATCTCCGGTACGGGTGAAGGATATCGTCGTCTTTGAAGCTTTCGAACACCAAAAAGAGGGGCGTAAACGAAACGTTACCGTCAAGGGATATGTCCTTGATATCAAGGTGTTTGAAGGGGAATTCAAGACCGTCATTACCGAACGGCATGTCTTGCGGCTTGATCTGCTCAAAAATATCGAAGAGAGCGGACGTATTTAGCCGATCGCTCGGAGCCAGTAGCCGACGTTCGCCTGCTCTCGTTTGAGGGTGGTTTGAATGCCGTGACCCGGGTAGAGGGTTTTGTCTTCTTCCATTTTGGCCATCTTTTGAAGACTCTCTTTCATCGCTTCGGGATCGGAGTAGGGGAAGTCGTATCGACCGATGGAGTTGTGAAAGAGAAAATCTCCGCTGAACATCGCATCTCCGATTTCGATCATGGAACACCCCGGACAATGCCCCGGAAAATGGTGAAATTTGACACTAATCCCCCCGATGATAAGCTCGGCATCCCCTTCGATTTCCACATCGGGGTACGATGGAGGGAGATCTTTCATCCAGTCGCTTCCTTGGAGTAAAAACACATCCCCTTTGGGCGTATAGAGGGGGATGTTCAGTTTTTCTTTGAGCTCTTGATTGCTCCATACATGGTCAAAATGGCCGTGCGTGTTTAAAATCGCGACCGGATTGGTGACGTTTTCCATGACCCATGCCGTCGCTCCAACCCCCGGATCGATGATGAATTCTTTACCGTCGATGCGGACGATGTAGCAGTTGGTTTGATATGGACCCATCGGGCGTTTAAGGATTTCCATGCGTTTAGGCTCTTTTTTTAGTCAAATTTTAGCATAATATATTCAAATGCCTATGTAGCCCATCTTTCAGAGCTTATTTTACAATAGCTTGCCATAAGGTTGCTATGGGTTTATAGTGATATTGCTTCAATCTTAGTCATATCTACATTTAAACGATAAATACCGTAATTAAGGGCTTTTTGGAATTCGGATTGAGTTCTACGCTGCAGTACTGCCAAATCCAAACTCCACTCGAAAATCAGTTGCTTGAACGGTGGGGATAAGATTGTTTTTTTCTTTATGCAATTCAACGATCCCATAGCGTTGGAGGGTTTTGAGCGTGCGAGAAAGATTTGATTTTTTTCGACCTGTCAAAGATTCAAGCTCTGTGAGAGATTTTGGGTGCTTTTCATCGATGATTTTTAAAAGTTCTTGATTTTCATTACTGAGAATTTGAGCCAATGATTTGATCGACTCGAACCATACTTTTGGTTCATCTGTTTTGGGTTTGTATTCCCCTTTTGCAATGGCAATGGTTCGTTTGATGTAATCGGCTTTGTTCATAATGCCGACATATAAAATTTTAGATTTCATACTGGTTTCCTTCAATGGTTTGCCAAATAATAATTGACGCTGTTCCAAAAATCTTCCATGAGTACACTTGCACAATCGAACTCATACGGGAAGGTTTCTTCTCTCTTATGTATATGATCCCATGCTGTTTTTCTAGCACCGTATCGGAAACTGCTAGGTTTGAAACTGTGCGCATTGTCATAGCCGATAATACGATGATTGCTTTTATCGTGCAGTGTCAACGAATAGCGAACACCATGCGGTATGTTTTCGCTTGCCTGCACAACTTTGGCTTCAAACTTTACCCAATAGCCGTTATCCATAGGAAAGATTTCACCGTCTAACAACAACAGGTTTTCTAAATCACCCACATGGGCTCCTTTTATTATCATCTAATGATAACATATTATGAGATTAAAGCAAAGATAGTTTGTGGCAACCCTCGTCGCAACTGTTGCCATATTGGTATGTTTTCGGTTTGTAAGTGACCAACTATTTAGCTGTTTTAGGTCGTTTGAAAGCCCTATTTTTGGGCTTCATCCAGTTGTAATATAAGTTTTATCATAATTCTATCCATGGAACTCTACAGCACCCTTGAACAGATACTGCTTTCTTCGACACCGAAAGCAAAAATTGCCGCCTTTCGCCTTTTTTACAAGGCGTATCAAAATCATCAGGTACAAATCGATACCGCGTCGGCTCCTTTGCGGTTCGATACCCCATCGTATCAGAGTTTTTGTACGATTGTCGATCCTAAAATCGTCCCTAAGCGGAGTAAACTCTGGACATGTGAGGGGCAGGTTCTGCTGGTGCATGCGATCGCTCATATCGAATACAGTGCGATCGATTTGGCACTGGATGCCGCGTATCGGTTTCGGGATGTGGGAGAGGCGTTTACGCGAGATTGGCTCAAAGTGGCGGATGATGAAGTACGTCATTTTCTTATGCTCTCATCGCTTCTTGAAGAGCTGGGGAGTTATTATGGCCAGATCGAGGTACATAATGCGCTGTTCGAAGCATCGGTCGATACTCAAACGCTGCTCGAGCGGATGGCGGTCGTCCCCCGCTATCTTGAAGCCAACGGGCTGGATGCAACCCCTCTCATCTTGCGTAAACTTGAATCGCATCAACATGATCCGATGGTGAAAAAAATTACCGATGCGTTGAACATCATTTTGGACGAAGAGATCGAGCATGTCCGGATTGGGGATAGATGGTTTAACGTCGCATGTGAACGCACAGGGGTCGATCCTTCGGTCTATTTCGAGATCATCGAAACCCTCTATCCGAAAAGTTTTCCCCGAAAAGTGGAAGTGAATACGGCCGCCAGGCGGGAAGCGGGATTCGCGTGTGAAGAACTTCAGAAAATTTCTGCTATAAAGCCGTGCTGATTTTGATATAATGCAAAATGTTAATTTTTAAATAAGGTGCCGTTTTGAGCAAATACGATGCGATCAGCCGTTATCTGGTAGCTTTTTTGGATCAGGAAGTTCGTAAAACGGGTCTGAAAAAAGTGGTCGTAGGGCTCAGCGGCGGGCTTGATTCGGCGGTGGTCGCCGTCCTAGCGCATAAAGCGTTCGGTGATGATTTGCTCTGTGTGAAGATGCCTTCGCACTATTCATCGCAAAGTTCGCTCGATGATGCGGATGAGTTATGCAGGGCTTTTGGCCTTCGCTCAGAGACGGCAAGCATTGAACCGTTGCTTCGTGCGTGCGAAACTCCCGATATGACGCCGCTTCGTGTCGGAAACTTTTCCGCACGGCTACGGATGGCGACGTTATTCGATATCTCAGCTCGTGAGGGAGCTTTGGTGCTGGGAACCAGCAACAAAAGCGAGCTGATGCTCGGCTATGGAACCCTCTATGGCGATTTGGCCAGTGCGATCAATCCGATCGGGGATCTGTATAAGACCGAGGTATTTGAATTGGCACGCTTTTTGGGCGTTACCGATGCGATTGTTGAGAAAGCTCCCTCTGCCGATTTGTGGGCGGGGCAAAGCGATGAGCAGGAGATCGGATATCCCTATAGCGATTTGGATCGTGTACTCAAACGCTATGTGGAAGAGCGCTATACTCAAGAAGAACTCATTGAGGAAGGGGAAAACCCTGAACTCGTGAAGATGATTATCGGACGAATTTACAAGAATCAGTTTAAGCGACGGATGCCGATAATAGCGAAATTGACGTCGCGCACGATTAACCATGATTTTAACTATCCCAGAGACATAACCTTATAAGGAGCATTTTATGAGCATTCCGTTTTACCGTATCGAGATTGGTGGAGATGAACGTGAAAAGATCGATGAAGTGTTTGATGGCGAAGCGCCGAATATTATCGAAGATTTAGAATCGGCGTTCGAATCGTATATCGGATGTACCTATGCACTGGCGACGTCGCACGGAACTTCGGCACTGCACATGGCGATGCTGGCGATTGATCTCAAACGCGGAGATAAAGTATTGTGTTCGATCAATGCGTATCCGTCGGTACCTGAAGTGGTACGTCATTTTGACGCGGAACCGATTTTTATCGATATCGATGAGAACACGTTTGGGATGGATTTGGGCAAGCTTGAAGCGTATTTGTCTGAAAACAAATCCAAAAAGATGAAAGCCGTTATCGTCTCTCATGTCGCCGGACAAAGTATCGATTTGGATCGATTGTACGAAATCGCCAAAACGTACGATGTCAAAATCGTCGAAGACGCATCGGACGCGTTAGGCGCAACGTATAAAGGGGAAAAAATCGGCTCCACCGGCGCGGATATCACCTGTTTTGATTTTAGTCCTCATTTACGCCCCAATGCGTGCAACGGGGGGATGATGGTGAGCGACGACGAAGAGATCATTGAGCGGGCAAAACTGCTTCGTCATCATGCGATGGTGACGCAAGACGATTCACTCGGATATATTTATGATGTCACCGATATCGGAAGTCAATACACGATGAGTCCGCTGGATGCCGCAACGATCATCGTACAGCTGGAAAAACAAGATGAAATCATCGAGCGTCAGCAAGAAATTGCTGAGATTTTTAACGAACGGCTGGCGAAAGCACCGCACATCAAACTCCCGGTTGTCAAACAAGATCATGCGTTTTCGCTCTACATTATCAAAATCGATAAGAACCGCGACTCGTTTGCCCGAGAGCTTGCGGCCCGGGGAATTGCGACGGGATTGCACTACATTCCGCTCCATCTATTGAGCTACTACAAATCGAAATATTCGCTTCGTATCAACGATTTTCCGGTTGCCTTGCGCAATTACAGTCAAATTCTATCTATTCCCAATTACGCGGCACTCAGTGATGATGAGGTGGATGAGATTTGCGATGCGATTTTGGACGTGGCTTCGACACGCGTTTGAAATCCTCTCTTATCCATTGGATAGAGGGGTATTTTTATGCCCCTACGCCGTTGCAAAAACTCCTTTCGTATCTTCTTTTACCCCTCTCTTGGCTTTATTGTTTGGGTGCGTTTATCCGTTATCGTCGCGCAGAACCTCAGAAAATGGGTATTCCGATCGTAAGTATCGGAAACCTCACCGTCGGCGGAAGCGGAAAAACACCTCTGACGAGTGCGCTGGCGGGACACTTTCATAGGCCGGCGATTGTATTGCGCGGGTATGGGCGTCAAAGCCGTGGATTGGTCGTGGTGCAGCATCAAGCTCAGCTGCTATGCGATGTGGTACACAGCGGGGATGAAGCGATGCTCTATACGCAGATGCTTCCTCATGCTACAGTAATCGTTGCCGAAAAGCGGGAAGAAGGGATTCAAAAAGCACGTGAATTAGGGTGTGAGATGGTTTTTTTGGATGACGGATACGGCAAGCATGCGATAAAAAAACTCGATCTCCTGATCGAGGTGCCGACACCGAACCGATTTTGTCTCCCCAGCGGCCCCTATCGAGAGAAGCTATGGAAGGGAAAATCGGCGGTGATCGTAGAAGATGGACGCTCTTTTAAACGCTCTGTCGAAGTGCTAAATCCCACCTCCAAAATGGTTTTGGTCACCGCAATCGCACGACCGGAGAGGCTGGATCCCTTTTTACCGGAAGTGGTGGAAAAGGTTTATTTTGAAGATCACCATTTTTTTACCGAAGATGAGCTTGACTCGATCATAGCACGTACCGGTGCGACCAGTCTCTTGGTAACTCAGAAAGACTTCGTTAAAATGTCGTCTTTTAAACTTACCTTGTCGATTTTGGATCTTAGCCTCGAACTCGATGAGTCTTTGGTGACATTAGTAAAGGATTATGTAGATGCAACGCAAGATTGATACCGTAAAAACCCTGATGGACGCGATGCCGTTTATCAAAGAGTTTCGTGACGAGATCGTGGTGATTAAATACGGCGGTTCGGCGCAAACCTCGGATGAGCTCAAAGCCAAATTTGCGCAAGACATTGTTTTGCTTCATCTTGTCGGGGTGAAAGTGGTGATCGTCCATGGCGGGGGAAGCCGCATTTCGCAACTATTGAGTGATTTGAACATTCCGACCGAATTTATCGACGGAGAGCGTGTGAGCACTCCGGAGGTGATGCGTGTGGTGGAGATGGTACTCAGCGGCGAGATCAATAAAGAGATCACGTCGCTGCTCAACTCGTACGGTGCCAAAGCGATCGGAATCAGCGGGAAAGATGCCCATTTCTTGCGTGCCAAACCCAAAGACGAGGCGAAGTTCGGTCTGACGGGGAGAGTCGAGAGCGTCAATGCGGAGGTGATTCAAAATCTCCTTCGTGAAGGGTTTATTCCTGTGATCGCTCCGATCGGCTCGGACCCGATCGTTGGTCATCCGGGGTACAACATCAATGCTGACCTTGCGGCATCTGCCGTCGCGGCAGCTATCGGGGCGTGCAAAGTGATTTTCATGACGGATACTCCGGGCGTCCTTAACAATGATAAAGAGCTTTTTTCTACCCTGACCGAAGAGCAGGTCAATGCTCTTAAAGCCGATGGAACGATTCATGGGGGAATGGTGCCGAAAGTCGATTCGTGTCTCGAAGCGGTCGATGCGGGGGTGCAAAAAGCCCACATCATCGACGGGCGGATCGAGCATGCTATTTTGCTTGAAATGTTTACTTCTGAGGGTGTCGGGACTCAGATCACGCTGTAAGTTTTTTTATCTTCCAAGCAAGTCCTACGCCTATGATGGCGCTTAAAACGGCCGCATACCAAAATGTATCGGGTATGGAGTATCCACGGCTGAGCATCACCATCACTCCAACCGATCCCGCTACCATAAACAGCGCATTGAAAATATTGTTCGCGGCGATCGTGCGGGAGCGGTAGCCTTCATCGCTTTTTTGTTGGAGCAAGGTATAAAGAGGGACGCTGTAGAGTCCTCCAAATGCCCCGATCATCGTTAAATCGACCAAAATACGCCATAATTCCGTACCGCTGAACACTGCAAAATCAATCCCGAAAACACTCATACCGAGAGCTCCGACGATGATGAGCGAAGGGCGTACCGCATGAGCCGAGAGACGCTCGCATACCATCGATCCGATACCGATACCGAGGGTAAAGACGATCAGAAGGAGGGTGACACTCTGTTCACCTTCTCCTAAAACGGTTTTGACGTAAGCGGGGAACTGTGTCAGAAAAAGGGCCCCGTAGAGCCAAAACCATGAGATGGCAAGGACACAGTACCAGAGGATTTTAGTACGATAGACAAGGCGTATCGTATTGAGAGTGTGCGCGATGATATTTAAAGAAAACGGTGTAATCGTATCACACGCGGGAGCGGAAGGGATGAATCGGCTGAAAAGATAGCCGATGAGAGCGATCACTGTTCCGAGTGCCGAGGCGATCATGCCACCTTGCGGATAGGAAGAGAGTATTCCCCCTGTAATGGTGCCCAGCAGTATTGCCATGAAGGTTCCCGATTCGACGAGGGCATTGGCACCGATGAGTTCGTTTGATTTCATATGTTGGGGCAAGATGGAGTATTTGATGGGGCCAAAGAGGGTGGAGTGAAGCCCAAGAGCGAAAACGATGCCGAGCAAGAGGGGAAACGAATGGAGATAAAACCCTCCCATCGCTCCGATCATCAGTAACAGTTCCCAGAGTTTGACAAGGCGGGCAAGCCGTGCTTTATCGAGCCGATCGGCCAGTTCTCCCGAAAAACCCGAGAAAAGGAAAAAAGGGAGAATAAAGACCGCGCCAATGAGCGGGGCGAGTATCGAGAGGGGCAGCGACGTCCACTCTGAACTTTGAAAGGTTAAAATAATGGCGAGAGTGTTTTTGAAGAGATTATCATTAAACGCTCCTAAAAACTGAGTGCCGAACAGCGGGGCAAAACGGCGGGTTCGAAACAGATACAATGGAGAACTCATCCGTGTTCCGCCATCGATTTAAGGGTGACGTAGTCGGTTTTACCGCTTCCCAGAAGCGGGATAGAGGAGACGAATCGAATCGATTTGGGGAGAGAGAGTTCTGAATAGCCGAGTTCGCGTGCGCTGTGGAGGAGTGTTTCACGATTGAGCGCAGGATCGGTCGTGAAGAGGACGATGGCTTCCCCTCGGAGCGGATCGGTGCGCGAACTCGAAGCGTGATGATGCGACGCCGAAGCATGATGTGCCAATAATTCAACCGATTCGAGCGAAATCATCTCTCCGGCGACTTTGGCGAACCGTTTGACTCGCCCTTGAATGCGTAAAAATCCTTCTTCATCGATCGTCACGATATCGCTGGTATCGTACCAGCCATCGCCCGCATCGGAAGAGGGTTTTTCCAAAATACCCGGATTTTGGCCTCTGAGATAACCGCTCATCACATTGTCACCGCGAACGTGCAATACTCCTCCCTCATCAATTCCCTCTACGCGTATAATACGGTATTCGATCCCCGGAAGGAGTTGTCCAACCGTCCCGCTTTTGTACGCCATCGGGGTATTGACCGAGATGACGGGGGCGGTTTCGGTCGCGCCGTAGCCTTCAAAAATCCGAATTCCGAATTTTTCAAACCACATCGCTTTGACATCGGCAGAGAGTTTTTCGGCACCGGAGACGACGTAACGCATTCGGTAAAAATCGTAGGGATGGGCATGTTTGCCGTAATGGTGCAAAAAGGTGCTGGTGCCAAACAAGACGGTGCATGAGCGATCGTAGGCGATTTCGGGGATGATACGGTAATGAAGGGGTGAGGGGTACATAAAGAGTCGAATTCCTCCAAGAATGGGCATCAATGTCCCTGCTGTAAGACCGAACGAATGGAAGATCGGGAGGGCATTGAGAACCTTGTCCTGACTGGAGAGATCCACCACCGATCGGATCTGTGCGATGTTGGCCAATATCGCCTCATGGGAGAGGACGACCCCTTTGGGAGCCCCTTCCGAACCGGAGGTGAAGAGGATAATGGCGGGATCGGAAGGGGTATGGGATAGGGCGACGCGATGCGGAAGATGAGTCGCATAAGCGATCAGCCAGAGTTTGTCGATAAACGTGAACTCTTTTTTGAGATCTTCAAGATAGAGGATGCGAAGATGGCTTAAAGCGTCAAGCTTGTCGGCCAATTTGGCCTGATCGATAAAAGCACGGGAGGTAATAATCGTCTGGACTTTCGCGGCGGTGCAGGCGCTTTTGAGCCCCTCGCTACCGGCAGTAAAGTTGAGCAATGCGGGAACTCTTCCAAAAGAGAGAAGTCCGAGTAAGAGTCCCAATGTCGGCACGGCAGTAGGCATAAAAATCCCGACATTTTCACCCTGAAGCGTGTGTTTGGAAACCAATTTTCCCAATGCAAGCGACATGGTAAGGAGATTTTTATAGGTGTATTCGATCTGCTGGGTGTCTTCGACGATACGTCGTTTCATCCCATAGGCTTTAGCGGCAAAGAGAAAGGCTTCAAAGAGATCGTGTCTGGGGCGTGCTTCATACACGGAGCGCTGCATCAGCGTGCGCATTGCCTCACCCGCTTTTTGGTGACGCTCATGGGATGAGAGCCCTTCTGGAATAGTGAGACGTGTCGGAGTCGCGTAGGTGAGGGTGATACGCGGAAACCATCGGCTGGGGTGTTCGTGCGGCATACGAGAGAGGGTGCTAAAATGGGCACCTTCGATGATGATGGGACAGACCGTCGCTCCAGTTTTAGCGGCGACGAAAGCTCCACCTTCATATATTTTCATCAAACTTCCCGTGGTCGTGATACGCCCTTCAGGAAAAATGACGATCGGACGGCCGCTTTCAACGAGGCGGATAAGCTCTTTGATTGCCATCGGATGCGCCGGATCGATGACACGGTAATCGCTGATGGAGAGGAGAAAGCGTATAAAAGGGCGTTTGGCGATGTCGGTATTGATAACAAAAACGGGTGAAATCGGGAGGAAAGCACCTAGAATCAGACCATCTAAAAAAGATTGGTGGTTGGCGATGATGAGAGTATGATCGCCATAGGTTTCATATTTTCCGATCACCTTGATCCGAAAGAGGATTGTGAGGATAAAACGTAAAATGGTTTTTAGGTTCACTAGGGTGTCCTGAGTGCGAAATAGAGCCCAATTATACTCTATAAACTCCCTTCTCTAAGCGATCCATGATTCCCTGTTCGATATAATGGCAAAAATTTTACTAAAGTGGCACCGATGAAATTTATAGAAACTCGCGGAAATGACGGAATCCATCCCAAAGAGATTACCTTTTCAGAAGCGATACTTAGTCCGATTGCGTCGTTTGGGGGATTATATGTTCCTAAAGAGCTTCCTCATCTAGGGGAGTCGTTTTTAACGAAACATCTCACGTCGTCGTACAAAGTATTGGCAAAAGATCTTCTCACGACGCTGGGGATCGATATCGAACCCTCTGTGATCGATGAAGCGCTGGCACTCTATGATCAATTTGATACGCCGTCCAATCCGGTACCCGTGGTAAAAGTTCGAGACGATGTGTATGTGAGCGAACTATACCATGGTCCTACGAGAGCGTTTAAAGATATGGCGCTTCAGCCTTTTGGGGTCGTCCTCTCCTCCATCGCCCAAAAGCGCAATGAAGAGTATCTGATTCTTGCCGCGACGAGCGGAGATACAGGACCTGCCGCACTCGAGACGTTTAAAAACCGAGCCAATGTGCGCGTGGCGTGTCTTTATCCCGATGGCGGGACATCGGATGTTCAGCGTCTTCAGATGGTGACCGAAGATGCACAGAATCTTAAAGTGATCGGGATCAAAGGGGATTTCGACGATGCCCAAAGCGCACTTAAGTCGTTGCTCGGATCAGCGACGTTCAAAGCGACCTTGAAAGAAAAAAACATTTCGCTCTCTGCGGCCAATTCCGTGAATTTCGGCCGCATCATTTTTCAGATTATTTATCATATCCACAGCTATCTCGAATTGGTACGCCAAAACGCCATTACGATGGGTGAGAATGTTTATCTGAATGTCCCGAGTGGTAACTTCGGGAATGCTTTGGGCGGGTACTATGCGTATAAAATGGGATTGCCGGTAGAGAAAATTATTATCGCTTCGAATGAAAACAATGTCTTGACCCGCCTTATAAACACGGGACGGTATGACCTTCGTCAGGACAAAGTCGTGCCGACCACCTCACCGGCAATGGATATTTTGATCTCCAGCAATGTGGAGCGTATCTTGTTCGATTTCTTCGGAAGCGATCGGACAAAAGAGTTGATGCAGGGGCTCGAGAGCGGCCGTTTTTATGCTCTGAGCGACGATGAAACGATGAAACTTCAGAATGTGTTCGCCGCCGACTACTGTAACGGTGCGGAAGGGAAAGGGTATATTAAAGAAGCCTTTGATGGTGGATATTTGATGGACCCCCATACGGCCACTTGTTTCAAAGCGTATGACTGCTGTGCCACCAAACCGCTTAAAACGATTATCTATTCGACGGCGGAATGGACAAAATTTTCACCGACGATTGCCAATGCACTGAGCGGTGAAGTCGATGCGCATGATATTGATGCGCTTCAATCGATTGCGAAGATGGCAAAAACACCTATCCCTCCGATGATCGAAGCACTCTTTACTAAGCCGATTACTCAAAGTACGGTGATAGAGAAAGAGAATATTGAGGCTGAAATCCTCAAATTTCTCTAATTTATTTGGCCTCTTTGGCCATATCCATCAGCTGAATCTCCTCGTCTCCCCAAATCAATATTTTTTTTGACGTTTTCAAATCGATCGCTTTTTTATTGGGATACTGAATACTCGATAGGATGTGTTTGATACAGTTGATCCGGGCTTTTTTCTTATCGTCGGAGCGGATTATGATCCAGGGTGCGGTTCCAGTATGAGACGCCCGAAGCATCGAATATTTTGCTTCCGTGTATTTCTCCCATAGCTCTTGCGACGCGGCATCGACCGGAGAGAGTTTGAACTGTTTGAGTGGATCGGTTTTACGCTCTTTGAACCGTTTTGCCTGCTCTTTTTTGGAGACTGAAAAATAGAATTTAAAGATCAGAATCCCTGAGTTGACGAGCATTTTTTCAAACTCCCCCACATGGTTTAAAAACTCCTCATGCTCTTGAGGGGTACAAAATCCCATAACCGGCTCTACCCCTGCGCGATTGTACCAGCTGCGATCGAAGAGGACGATCTCTCCGGCACTGGGAAGATGCTTGGTATAACGTTGAAAGTACCATTGCGTTTTTTCGACGTCGGAAGGTTTATCGAGTGCGACGACCCGTGCCCCTCGGGGGTTAAGATGCTCGGTAATCCGTTTGATGGTTCCCCCTTTACCCGCCGCGTCACGTCCTTCGAAAATGATTAAAATTTTGAGCCCTTTCTCTTTAACGTGATTTTGCAGTTTTAGAAGTTCGATTTGGAGATCTTTGAGCTCGGCTTCGTATTCGAGTACCGATTTTTTGACCCACACGGGAAGTCGTTCTTCTTTTGTGCTGTTTTTACGTCTTTCGGCAAGATTTTCTTCCTCGCTCTTACGTCGATCGTGATGTACGACTTCATCAAATTGCAATGCTTCTGCAATTTCGCTTTTTGCCATCGAGTGCCGTGCGCCCATGATAATCCTTTAATGACGATCTGTTTTATTACGTATAGTGTACACTATTTTGATTCTCTTTCAGCCCATTAGATGAGCCAAAAACGGTAGTGTGATTAAGGATATAATGATCCCATACCCTACCAAAGCGGCGCTTAGTTCGGGTGCGAATCCTGAAGCGGCAGCCAATGCTCCTGCCGTGATCATCGAGGGCATTCCTGATTCTAAAACAGCTGTTTTGAGGGCCAAAGGGTTCATTTCCATCGAAGACAAGATTCCCCATGCGATGAAGGGCATGATGAGCAGCTTCAATACTAATGCCTGAGTCAAAATCCCATAAGGCATCTTGCCTCCGATCTTCATCGAATACCCGACGGCGATCAGCGCTAGCGGGACAAGTGTTGAGGAGAGTGTCTGCAGGTACGCTTGGAGGAGTTGAGGCATTTCTCCGAAGCTAAGCGCAAATAATAAGGCGATAAACGGGGGGAAAAGAAAGAGTTTTTTGAGAATAAGGCGTTTATGAAAGATTCCGCTCTCGTAGTGGGCGATGATCGCAGAACCGTACAACGACAGCATCAAAAAGGTTCCGAATTGATCGTACATCAGTAGATAAGGGATCGCTTCTTCTCCTAAGAGAGTATGGATAATCGGAATACCGACAAAAGAGGTATTTCCCAGCGGCATGACGAGGAGTAAAGCGGCACGTACGCTTGGAGGCTGATGACGAGTCATCAGCAAAACGATTACAACAACGATCGGCAATAACAGCCATGGGATCAGGATTACTCCAAGAGCTGAGAGGTCTAAATGAATTTTCGGTACCTGAATCAGGATCGTAGCGGGAAATGAAATGTAAATGACAAAGAGATTCAGACTGCGTGCAAAATCGGCGGGAGCGTCACTTTTTTGCAGTAACATCCCCAGTAGTAATAAGGCAATAATAAATCCGAATTGTTCCATAGAATCGATATTATAGCAGTTTTTTAATGTCGGATTCGATGGATTCGGGTGTGGTCGCCGGTGCATAGCGGCGGATCACTTTGCCGTTTCGATCGATGAGAAATTTCGTAAAATTCCATTTGATCGCTTCGCTTCCGAGAATTCCCGGGGCGTGCGATTTTAGGTAGCGATAGAGCGGATGGGTTTGATCTCCGTTGACATCGATTTTGGCAAACATCGGAAAGGTGACCCCATAATCCAGACGGCAAAAATTTTCGATCTGAGATTCGTTCAGCGGTTCTTGCGAAGCGAATTGGTTGCAGGGGAATCCAAGGACGGTAAATCCTTTGGCTTTATGTGTTTGGTAAAGCTTCTCCAATCCTTCGAACTGAGGAGTAAATCCGCACTTGCTCGCGGTATTGACGATTAAAAGGACATCTCCTTTGTAGGATGCAAGGGATGTTTTTTCTTTTTTGATGGTTAAGACGTCAAAATCATAGATCGAGGGTTCAGCCATAAGGGTACTCCATAACGTTAGTAATATAATAAACAGTTTCATCGTTATTGTTTAAATTGCTCTATGAATTCTCGAATATCGTCATACAGCGATTGTAGATCCTCTTCATGCTCCACTTCATCGGCCAGTATCTGTGAGATAAGATCATAGGTCACGACGTCTTTATCCCGGGTAATTTCCAAAATATTCGAATAGGTACTGATAGCACATTGTTCCCCTGCAATCGCTTGATCCAAAATAGCACGCACATCGGGATTCGTCGGTGCATCGTAACCGCAGTTCGAATGGGTCAGCCACTCTCCCGGATGGAGGATGGGTGTCCCTCCGAGCTGGATGATCCGTCCAGTAATCATCGTCGCATGGCGAAGTTCATCGGCCGCATGCTGATTAAGCTCGATAATGGCGGCATCTTTCATCAGCCCTTTGACTACCTTGGCTTCGATAAAATACTGATAGTAAGCCAGCCACTCGTCACAGTAGGCTTTGTTTAGAATATTGATGACGGTTTCCGCTTCGATCCCTTTTAAGATCGATATTCCACGTTGTGCCATGAGTGTCTCCTTGTTGAAGTGATTACATACTATAGCTTGGTTAATCTTAAGTAGTATTGTATTCGGTAAACAAATAATACGATATGCTTTGAAAAAAAGGATTGGGATGAGGTTATTAATTATTTGGTCTTTGATTGCCATCTCACTATGGAGTATTGAGCTCAAACCTTGGAGCGGGAAGATCAATCAGCTGAGTGAAGAAGAGAAAAGGGTCATCCTGCACAAGGGTACCGAGATGCCCTTTATCGGGAAATATACCAATACGATGGAAGAGGGTGTTTATACCTGTAAACTTTGCGGTGCTCCTTTATACCGATCTCAAGATAAATTCAAATCCCATTGCGGATGGCCGAGTTTTGATGATGCAATCCCCGGTGCGGTCAAAAAAATTCCTGATCCTGATGGAAGGCGGACCGAAATCGTCTGTGCACGATGTGGTGCCCATTTGGGGCATGTATTTACGGGGGAGAGATATACCGATAAAAATACCCGTTATTGTGTCAATTCAATCTCATTGGACTTTCAAAAAGCAGCACCGAAAGTTATGTATTCCAAGGCTTATTTCGCAGGGGGGTGTTTTTGGGGTGTGGAACACTATATGGAAAAGCTTCCGGGTGTCAAAGAAGCGACATCGGGTTTTATGGGGGGCAAAACGAAAAATCCGAGCTATTATGAGGTTGTGGAGGAAAATACCGGCCATTTGGAAACGGTGGAAGTGGTCTATGATCCATCCAAAATCACCTATGAACAGTTGGCAAAAGCGTTTTTTGAGATCCATGATCCGACGCAAATCGATAGACAGGGGCCGGATATCGGTGAACAGTACCGTTCGGCAGTATTTGTCGCCAATGAGAACGAAAAAAGAACGATCATCTCTTTGCTAGAACGGCTAAAAGCCAACGGATTCAAACCCGTCACAAAAATATTGCCACTACAGCCATTTTATAAAGCTGAAGCGTATCATCAAAACTATTATCAGAAAAAAGGATCAGCCCCATATTGCCATGGGTATGTCAAACGGTTTTAGATGACGCTTTTGATTCAAAATAGTGCTGTGTTGCTTGATGGCGATAGGCAAACATTTTGTCCATATCTTTTTGAATGAATGGGAAAACAAGATCGCCTAGCCAGCCAAAAGGCAAGGTAAAGGTGATCGTTTCGTTCATCATCGTATGTGATTCATCGATAACTGTAAAGATACGCTCATGACGGAAAAAGGTAAATGGACCCGATATCATTGAATCGACGACTGTGTGTGGGCAGTCAAGTTTCTCAATCTCCATGTTCCATAGGGTCGGAATTCCAAAACGCTTGATCTTTAAGCTAACGCGACTTTTTTCGATCATGGGCTCATCCATGGAGAGAATCGTTACATCAATCCACGGTGGGGTGATCAGAGGAAGATTGTGGGTATCGGTGTGGAAACCGCATACCTCTTCCACAGACGCATTGATAGGGCAAGCATAATGTAATGTGTGAGTTTTCATACCCTTATTGTACTCTAAAATTTTACTGTTGAGCGTTTTTAAAATACTCCAGCGCTTTTTGAGAACTTGCTTTGTGATCGACGATCGGGGGAAGGGTATAGTCAGGAGGAAGATGCTTGTGGATATAGTCTTTTTGTTTATCGAATTTCTCGCTTTGGGTAGCGGGGTTAAAAATTCTAAAATAGGGCTGCGGATCGACCCCCGTCCCCGCACTCCACTGCCACGATAAAATATTGGAACTTGCATCATAATCCATCAGATGCCGTGCGAAAAATGCTTCCCCCCATTGCCACGGAAGGAGGAGATTTTTGGTAAAAAAGCTCGCACAGATCATTCGTACCCGATTGTGCATCTCTCCGCTCTCTAATAGCTCTCTTACCCCTGCATCGACGATGGGAACCCCCGTACGAGCACTACAAAACGCCTCGAAATATTCGTTGTTTTCGATACCGCAAAAGGGATAGCGAAAATTTTTGGTTGCAAGGTGTGGAAAGTGATACAGCAGCATCGCATAAAATTCCCGAAAGATGAGTTGTCGAAAAAAAGGCTCGGTATCCACGCCTGATTTTTTTTGTTCACTCAGCCAGCGCAAGAGCGAGCGGATGGAGAGCGTTCCAAACCGTAGATCGGTCGATAACCCTGAAGTGGCTTCCAGCGCCATGAAATCTCGATTTTTGGGATAATCGGCCAGTTTGGAGCGAAATCGTGCAAGTTTTTCGTCCGGAGAGTATTGTTGATGAGGGGTAAGAAGTTGAGGGATAAAGCCGATCGCTTCAAGGGATAGTGAGTCGGTGGCTTCTCCTGCTGAGGTGATCCGATGGAGCGGATCATAGGCAAAATTCATGAGCTTTTGTTCGACAGACTGATATTCGATCATGTGAGCGTGACGAAACACCTCTTTGGCACGGTTGTAAAACGGGGTGAAAACGAGATAAGGTTTACCGTCGCTTTTAAGCACTTCATCGGGGCGAAAGATGTAGGTGTCCTGCAAAGCATGAAACGGCAGCAGATGGGATACATCGCGGTCGCGTGCAAGGGCGTATTCATCATAGTCTCCCGAAGCACATACTTCATCAAATGCGTATTGACTCAGCAGATGTTTGAACACCTCTATGGGGTCTCCATAAAAAACGGCCAGATTCAGTCCACGCTCTTTGAGCTTTTGTTTGAGGGTTGTCACCGCATGATAGATAAACGTGACGCGCCGATCATGGGGAGAAAGCTTGGAGAGGATAGCGGTATCGAAGATAAAAATGGGCAGTACCTCCCCCTCTAGGGAAAGCAGAGGATTGTCCTCTACGCGCAGATCACGTCGAAACCATAAAATACGGGGTAGTTTAGTCATCTCGAAAAAGGGGTCAGGCTACTTATTGTCATTAAGCATCTGCTCAATAGTCTCTTTGAAGATCCGCATATCATTTTTACATACATCAAACACCGCTTCGGCATTAAGATCGAAATAATGATGGCTGATAATGTCGCGCATCCCTTTAACCGATTTCCAATCCACGGCAGGATAATTGGATAGCAGTTTTTTATCGGTGATTTTATCGACATTTTTAAGGCTCTCTCCGATAGCGATCAACTGCATACAGATGGCATCGAGTTTTTCATGACCAGCTTCGTCATTTAAAAAATCATCGGGAGATTGGATTGGTTCGAAGCGCTTGAGGATGCGCTCGGTCGCGCCGTGAATTTGGGTGAGGGTTTCGATCAGCAAAGCCTTTTCAGGCATAGATTGCTTCCTTTTGGATACGTTCTTTCAGAAACGTATTCATACTCTCGCGGTAGCTTATGAGGTCGACGTGTGTGTGCATGAGCTCTTCGAGATCGAGACGGATGCGGGAAAGTTTGAAAAGATTGGGCTGTTTGGTCTCGATGACAACATCGACATCGCTTTGTTCCGTCGCTTGATCACGTGCGACAGAGCCGAATACGCCGATCCGGACGATGCCGAATTCATCGGAATGGCTCTGTTTGTACGATTCTAATACTTCGAGGGCTTCTTGCAGTTTCATAGTGATGATTATAACCTATAAATAATCATCCGAAGATAATTTAAGCACAAGGGTACTTCCGCTATTTCCCCGCGGTGATATGGGAACGGAGCGATAAGATTTTCGGATAGGGTTCTAAGAACGTCTGATCGAGCAGATATCGGGTTTCATATTTATGCGCATAGAGGGAGAGGGTAGAGAGGGGGACGATAAGCGGCACGATCTTTTGCGCGTAATCGCGGATGTGCTCATGGAGAGTATTTTTCTCACTTTTTGTGAGCTCTTTTTTGAAAAATCCCGCCATGTGTTCGAGGACATTGACATTCCGTTTGATCGAGCTTTTCTTCGCGATAGCGGTTTTGAATTTCACTTCATACTGCTCTAAAAGGGTATCAAACGAGAGTGCGTCACGATTGGCAACGATGTTGCCGAGTTCTCGGTAGAGTTTTTCGTCTTTGGCTTGAAGCATGAATTTATGGACGGTATGAAACCGCACGAGATCACCGAGAGACGGAGAGCTGTTTTTGAGTGTTTCGAATCGATCGTAAGCAAAAACCTGCATCACGAAATTTTCTCTTAGCCACGGGTCTTCGAGCCGTCCTTCCTCTTCCATCGGGAGGAGGGGATAGTTCTCGCGGCACATCGCCATAAAGAGTCCGTCCTCTTTCCCCTCGCAATAGCCATTAGACAGGTAAAGCTTCGAGCTTTTCATACCGCAGCTGGGAGATTTGGATTTGAAGATAATGCCGCATAACGGATGGGATGCGAGTTTTGCTAGCTCATCGCGGCTCGCTTCCAACAGAGGCTCGGTGACATCATTGCCTTCTTTATTCGTTAGCGCTATTAATCGCTCATCCCCAGCAACCAGCCGTATCGATCCTCTGGGGGTGCCAAAGGCGATATCTTCTGGGCAAAACGGGATGAATTCGGCAAACTGACCTAGGTCGTCGGTGATGAACCGGCAGTGTTTATGCCCGCCGTCAAAGCGGATTTTTTCTCCGAGCAGGCAAGCGGATACGGCGATTTTCATGAGAGTTGTCCTTTAAGTTAGTGCAACCGTGTCGTTAAAAAACAGTTCTCGGTTGTTATCAAAGTTTGTCACCAAGGTCTGAAAACACCCTGCCATTTCACGGATCGTTTCGATATTGGGTTCGATATAGACTTTGTTGCCCCGTTTTTCGACGGTGATGATTTTAGCCTCTTTGAGCTCTTTGATATGCGCGGAGATTGTCGGAAGGGAAAAATTAAAATGTTCCGCCACGGTACTGACGCAGGTGGCAATGGGATTGACTTCGACACCGGGCTGCTTTTTATCAAGAGAACAGGTATAGCCGCCGGTAAAGACGTTCTTAAAAATCAAAAAGCGAGTTTCGTTGCTGAGTGCTTTAAAAATTTTAAGTTTTTGTTCCATATCGAGCATGGGCATCCTTGACAGATTAATTTTATTATTATAGCATAACGAAATAGTTAGGTAGTTAGCTAATAACGTTAATATGAATATGGAGGTTCGATCATGAAATTCAAAGAGATGCTTTTAATAGCTAATTTACTTGTTGAAACCGGTTTGGGTGTAACTTTGTTGTCCAAGGAACAGTAAGTATGTTCAAAAAGTTAATGATGGCATTAATGCCCCAAAAACAGATGGTTAAAATGGCTACTATCGAGTTTAGAAGCAAACGCGGTATTCAATCCATTGTTGACGCTATTGAGGACGTGTGTGCAGAATATAGATTTGCATTGTTGCATCGTTATGATTATCATGAAATCGTTGCCAACAAAGGCTTTCCCATTGATCGAAAAGTATATATTTATGAAGTATGTCAGGCAAAATTAGCTTCCATGATGTTGACCTCTAACCCTCAGTTTGCACCCTTTATGCCATGCCGTATCGCGCTATACGAAGAGGGAGATGCTACTATCATCTCGACGCAAAATATGCAAATGATGATTGATTCTATTCAATCCCAAGAACAGTTGCATTTAGAGGCGACAGGACTTTTTACCGCGCTACAAGTCATGATGAAAAAATTAAAAGGATAAATAATGACAACAATTATTTTAAATCATCAGCCCTATGATGGCTCGGATGTGACATGGAACGCTTTGCGTCTGGCAAAGACGCTTCATAAAAGCGGTGAAAAAGTGAATCTATTTTTGATGAATGATGCGGTCGATCTGGCGCGTGATATCGTCAAAAAACCTGAAAGTTACGATTATGATCTCGTCGAGATGGTGAAAAAACTGTATACTGATGGGGTAGCCGTTCAAGCATGCGGTACGTGTAATGCCCGTTGCGGTCTTTTTAAAAACACGCCGTATTTTGACGAATCTGTCACTTCGACCATGCAAGTCCTTGCTGATTGGGTGATCCAAAGCGAGAAGGTATTAACGTTTTAAAAATCAGTAGAGGAATAGAGTATGAAAAAAATTATTTTTGCATTGGTGTGTATGAATGTACTCCTTTTTGCCGAACTTGATTGGGCAGCGTCGTATGAGCAAGGGCTGATTCAGGCTAAAAAAGAGCAAAAGAATGTGATGCTGATGTTTTCGACTAAAACGTGTAAGATGTGTAACTACATGAAAAGCACCGTGTATGAAAATGATGAGGTCGCTGAGTATATTAAGAGCTTTTTTATCCCCGTAGAAGTTGATATACAAGAACATCCTGAAAAATACGGTTATGCCGTTTTTGGTACACCAACCTATTATTTTTTGGATTCCAATGCCAAACCAATCGGGCGAATGATGGTCGGAGGAGCTTCACCGGAAGGGTTTTTACAAAAACTTAAAGAGGTCAAGCAGGGGAAATAGGGTAGAATTAACCACTGCATCTTATTAAAGGTATCACAATGCGTTTTATTATAACTTTTTTATTGTCAGCCATGATTGTGTTCGGGGTAGGGTTTTTAATGCCCGAAGAGGCGTTTAAACCCCGTATCTCTCAAATCGACACCACTACGATCGGAATTGAGATCGAGCTAGGGGATCAAATCTATCTGTACAAAGATAAGATCAAAGTCGAAGATGCCGATCCTAACGACGGGATTGATTTCAAATCGGTCAAAATGAACGGCAAAGTGGTCGATCATGAAGGGGAAAAGGTTTATGAGTCTTCTCCTTCTGTCCGTATTCCATTGCTGGTGACCAAAGAGGTCTCAGGGAAGAAAAAGGTCAAAGTAAAGCTGTCATATCAAGGGTGCTCATCAGCAGGTCTTTGTTATGAGCCGATCGATACCACACTCGATATTAGTGTGGATACAGCACTTCTCCCCTCATCGGTCAAAAAAGAAGAAGTAAGTCAAAACGTCGAAGAGACTCCTCAAACACTTCCGATGGAGAGTGTCAAAACGCTCGAAGCGACGGAGCCGATCGCATCCAGACCCAAAGCTTCAAAAGCCGAAAATAGCGGTTCTGAAACCGATCAAATCGCCGATGTGATCAAGGGTGGAAGTATCTGGTTTATCATTCTCAGCTTTTTCGGATTTGGTCTTTTACTCTCGTTGACACCGTGTGTCTTTCCGATGATTCCGATCATCTCATCGGTCATTGTCGCGCAAGGAGAGGGGATTGGAACGCGCCGTGCGTTTAGCCTCTCGTTGGTTTACGTGCTTTCGATGTCTATCGCTTATACGACGGCGGGGATTTTAGCGGGCAGTTTTGGTGCGAATCTACAGTCGGCATTTCAGACGCCGTGGATTATTACGGCTTTTGCTTTAATTTTCGTGGCATTGGCGATGTCGATGTTCGATCTCTATGAACTTCAACTCCCCAATTTCATCCAATCGCGTTTGACGCAAGCCGGCGGTAAACGCGGGGGTGTTATCGGAGTCGCGATCATGGGCTTTTTATCGGCTCTTATTGTGGGACCGTGTGTGGCAGCTCCGCTTGCGGGGGCATTGATCTATATCGGTCAGACCGGCGATGCCTTGCTGGGAGGGATTGCCCTTTTTTCTCTTAGTATCGGGATGGGGATGCCATTGCTTGCGGTGGGTACCACTGCGGGTAAATTTATGCCCAAACCGGGTGCATGGATGGATGCGATCAAATCGATTTTCGGGATTATGCTTCTCGGTGTCGCGATCTGGATGATAAGCCGTGTTATTGATGAGAACATGACGATGCTTCTATGGGGTGGGTTAGCGGTGTTTGTCGCGATTAACCTCGGAGCCCTTGAACCGATTGCAGGGAATACGTCGTGGAGTCTTGCGAGCAACCGAAAAGCGATCGGGGTGATGGTATTGCTGTATGGTATGTCGTTGCTTTTGGGAGGCATGGCAGGATCAAAAAGTCCTCTTCACCCGCTTGATCCCTTTATTGTATCGAATAAAGTAGCCATAAAGAGCTCTTCGACAGGGCATAAACCGTTTGAAGTCATCCGTACCAATGATGAATTGAACGCCCTTTTGGAACAGAACAAAGGGAAAAAGATTTTGGTCGATTTTTCCGCTGAATGGTGTACATCCTGTAAAGAATACGATGAGATCACCTTTGCCGATGAAACCGTTGCGACAGCAATGAATGAATTTGTATTGATCCGTGTGGATTTGACCGGGAATACGGAAGAGGGCAAAGCAGTCTCTAAACGATTCGGTTTATTCGGTCCGCCGGCTATTCTCTTTTTCGATCAGGAAGGAACCCATTTAAAAGATAAAGATATTATCGGGTATAAAGATCCTCAAGCATTTTTGGCACATCTAAAATCACTCTAACAAGGAATACCGTATGGGAAAATGGATTATCTCGCTGGCATTGATATCATCATCCGTGTTTGGACAGCTTTTATGGGCACCTTCGTATGATGCGGCACTTAAACAAGCGAAAGCGGAAAAGAAAAAGGTGATGGTCATGCTCTCTAAAGAAGGATGCCCTGCGTGTGAATACATGGAAGGTGTCGTGTTCGAGGAGAAAATGGTCAGTGATGCGATTCACAAATCATTTATACCAGTTCATATTGATATTCATCATAATTTTATTCCTGAGGGACTGGGTTTTATCGGTACGCCGACGTTTTATTTTTTGGATGCCGATGGGAAAAAACTTTATCGGCATGATGGCGGAGCAAATGTCCCTACTTTCTTAGGCGTTATTCGAAATATTAAATAATAAGTGGTTAAAGCCGAGAGAAGGATGGGTATGAATATAATGCAGAGTTTAACGATCAAAACAAAGTTGCTGATTTTGATTATGGTGCCGTTGGCCGCGATTTTAATCTTATCGGCGATTCGGGTCGTTGAATTGGGGATGAGCAAATCCGATACCGAACAGCTCGTAATCCAGACCGAAGAGGTCAAACGAATCGGAACGCTTGTCCATGAACTTCAAAAAGAGCGCGGGCGTACGGCCGGATTTTATGCTGGGGTAACGACCCAAGAAGAGCTGCAAAAACAGCGTGATGAGAGTGATACCGCGTTTGAAGCGCTGCAAGCCCTGAATCCTGAGCTGATCTCTTCTGAAGTCGGTGCGTTGAAAGAAAAACGTTCCGGTATCAATGCCGGCCAACTCTCTGCCGATGATGCGATAGGCTATTATACGAAAAGCATCAGTACTCTCTTTGCCCAAATCCGAAACGTGATGAAAACTACCCAATCTTCCGAAATTAAAAATGGACTCTTGGCGCACTACTGGCTTATCAGTGCAAAAGAGTCTTTGGGCGCGACGCGCGCGACGTTGAATAACGCATTTGGCAAGGATCGATTTACCTCTGAATTGTTTGCCCGTTTTAGTTTTGCAGAGCGTTCAGTCAAAAAAAATATGGAACAATTTAAAGAAGATACGAATCCAGAGTTATTGAAAATTGCTAAAAAACAGCTGGAATCGGAGACATTTAAATCGGTTCAAAATATGATCAATATCGCTTATGCTCGAGCAGATACCGGAGGATTCGGTGTGGATGCAAAAGAGTGGTTTAAAACATCAACAGCGGCGATTGACGGTCTAAAAACAATCGAAGATACAAGTATTGAACTGGTGGCAAAAAAAGCGCAAGAAGAGTTGGATATAATCAACGGAGATATGATTTTGACGATTGTCGGGTTATTAGGGCTTGTCATCATCACCGGGTGGTTGGCAGCGGTCAATGTTCATGCTATTCACATCAGTATCCATAAATTAAAAAATTCGATCCGATATATCACGGATGAACATGATTTGACCCATGACGCGACGATTCCAGGCGATGATGAACTGGCACACATGAGTCATAATCTTAATGATTTGGTGAGTATTTTGCGTAATGCCTTTCACGGTATTCGTCTTACCTCGAGTGAAAATCTCTCCGTTGCGGCAGAACTCTCCGCGACGACATTAAGCATCGGACGCGCGGCGGAAGACGAATCACGAATCGTCGCCCAAACGACCAATGAATCCGATCAGATGCGTCTGGCAATGCAGTCGTCTGCAGACGAGGCGAAATTAGTTCGAGATAAAGCAAGGATGACGAGAGAGAATCTTCAGCAAGTTCAGTCGGCACTGCACACGACGATCGATCAGCTGAGCATGACGATCCAAAACGAAGAAGAGATTAATACCCGACTCAATTCGCTTTCTCAAGAGGCATCCCAAGTGAAACAAGTCTTGACGGTGATCGCCGATATTGCCGATCAGACGAATCTTTTGGCGTTGAACGCTGCGATCGAAGCAGCCCGGGCGGGAGAGCACGGAAGAGGATTTGCCGTTGTTGCGGATGAAGTGCGTAAACTGGCTGAGCGGACTCAAAAAAGCTTAGTAGAGACGAATGCTACGGTCAATATCATCGTTCAATCGATTAATGATATTACCGATCAGATGAATCATAACACCAAACGGATTGAAGATCTGAGCTCCGCATCCGCCGAGGTGAGCGAGCGGACTGAAGTGGCGGTGGAAGCCTTGGCTGATACCGTTGAAGCGATTGAAAAACTCTCGATCGATACTCAGACGAACGCTAAAACAACGGAATCAATCATTTTGAAAATCGACGGGATCAATGAGCTCTCCACGGCAAATGCGCGTAGTGTCGAAGAGATTGCGGCAGCGGCGGAACATCTCCACCAGATGACCGATCATCTAACATCTCAAATTGCGATTTTTAAAACTTAAAGAATATAAAAAATAAATTTCTTAAAAAAAAGTTATATAATAGCCGTATTGACTATTCTTGAAGGGTATTATATGACTATCCATAATCGTTTGAAAATGGCCACTGCTTTGAGTGCGATAGCGATGGGATTAATTGTTTTCGTATCGTATATGACGATACAAACCGTGCGGGTGAACGGACCGATTTATAATGATATTGTCTTAACTAAAGATTTGGTGGCCGATATCCTTCCTCCTCCTGAATTTATCATTGAAGCTCGTCTTGCAACATTTCAGCTGAAAGAGAAATCAGATCAAGCTGAAATTGCAGAGAGTAAAAAGCTGATAGCAACCCTTAAAAAAGCGTTTTTAGACCGGCAGGCATACTGGGCATCAAGTACGATCAGCGAAGAACAAAAAGCATTGATAGTGGGTGATTTGAAGTCTGCGGCATTAGAATATTTTGAGGTAACGGAAAAAGAGTTTATTCCTGCTATTGAACGGGGAGACAAAGAGCGTGCCCGTATGCTGTTGGATGGAAAACTTGAGACTGCGTATGAAAAACATCGCAAAGCGGTTGATGCGTTGGTTTTGAGTGCGACTCAACAAGCGCAAGCCCACGAAATGACTGCGGAAGATGCCTTAAATATGGGAAATCTCAAAATGATTTTGGCGGTTTTCGCCGGATCAGGGATGCTGTTCCTTGTCCTTTTTATGACGGCAAAAACTATTGTTTCTCGTATTCAGATGCTTCAAAAGAAACTTGTCAATATTACGCAACAGCGTGATTTAAGCGGTGTTGTCACTATCGAAGGAGATGATGAATTAACTCAAATGAGTCAAAATTTAAACTCTTTGGTCGCACAACTGCGTGAAGCATTTCAAGAGATTCGACTCACGTCAAGTGAGAATTTGTCGGTAGCGGCAGAACTTTCGACCACCACCCTCAGTATCGGTAGAGCTGCTGAAGAAGAGGCTAAAATCGTTGCGAATACCACAACGGAATCGGATGCGATGAAAGAGGCGATGAATACATCGGCGGATGAAGCGAAACTCGTACGCGATCAGGCTCGAGCGACACGTGAAGATCTCCAGCAAGTTCAGTCGGCACTGCACACGACGATCGATCAGCTGAGCATGACGATCCAAAACGAAGAAGAGATTAATACCCGACTCAATTCGC